>ENA-OQKN01000282-OQKN01000282.1-human-gut-metagenome-genome-assembly--contig:-NODE-282-length-62152-cov-8.810335_pt1 | contig 62152 bp, 55 predicted proteins | sample MGYA00242776_ERZ504794 | MGnify/ENA primary metagenome ERZ504794 (study PRJEB26092, sample SAMD00036434) | human gut metagenome | host: Homo sapiens | study: EMG produced TPA metagenomics assembly of... | reverse complement strand
GATCGAAATAATGAGGAAATATCAGAAAAGGTACCCCAAAGATGATGAGAGCATGAAAAAAGCTGCAGTCACTAAGACCACAGCATAAAGTGTTGTCCTTTCAAACACCACGTAATTTTAGATTACCCTATTTTCATGAATTCCTGCACGAACCATTTGTTTATGGTTCGTTTTTTTTACAGTGCAAAAAACGTGATGAACATTATCATTCACCACGTTTTTTATCATTTCAGATGTGCTTTCATTACTTCCTGCAATACGTTAAAATCAATTGGTTTTGCGATATGTGCATTCATACCAGAACGTAAAACTCTTGCGACATCTTCACTAAAAGCATTTGCGGTAACTGCAATGATTGGAATACTTCTAGCATCATCACGATCCAGACTACGTATCTTTTCACTTGCTTCACATCCATCCATGATTGGCATCTGCATATCCATCAATATTAAATCAAAGCTGTATGGAGAAGATGACTGAAAGATATCCAGCGCTTCTTTCCCATTTTCTGCACAAATAACTTTCAAATCATGCATTTGTAATATTTCCGTTGCAATCTCTCTATTTAATTCATTATCTTCCGCAAGAAGTACTTTTTTCCCTTGTAAAACATTTTCTGTTTGCTTCTCATCTTTCTTTTCTTCACTGACCTGGGCATTTGCAACTTCAAAAGGAAGTGTAACAACAAAAGTCGTTCCTTCTTTCAATTTGCTTTCTACTTCAATTTCCCCACTCATCTGTTCTACCAAACTTTTTACAATCGGCATTCCTAGTCCAGTTCCAATCGTAGATTTTGTGGAAAAGTGTGTTTCTCTTGCGTAAGGTTCAAATAAATGATTTAAGAAAGATGCAGACATGCCAATACCGCTGTCTTTGATCGTAAAGCGAATTTTATGATACTGGCGATATTCCAGTTCTTTTACTTCTAATAAGACTTTATCCCCTGCATCACTGTATTTAAAGGCATTTGACAATAAGTTGTTTAAAATTTGAACTACCTTTAGTTCATCTCCTTTTATATATTTGTTTTTAATATCAATGTTTACTTTAAAATCTTTTTTATCTTCCATTGCTTTTGCTTCAAAGCTGCCGCTGATATTATGGATACATTCCTCAAGATTAAAGTCTCTATAATCTAAACGGGAATGCCCTGCCTCTAATCTTGATAGTTCCAATATATCATTGATCAAAGACAGCATATTTTGTCCGGAAAAAGAAATCTTTTTTATATACTCTTTGTTCTTATCTGACATATCTCCGCTTTCAAGTGCCAGTTTTGAAAATCCAATAATCGCATTTAAAGGAGTTCTCATTTCATGTGACATATTGCTAAAGAAGGTTTCTTTAGCTTCTGCTGACTTTTTATTTGTTTCCAAGGTTTCCTGCAGCAGCAAAGTATATTGCAGCTCTTGTCGCTTTTCTACATCCACATCACGGAAACATAGAATAACTTCTTCACTGGATATTTTTTCGTTATATAAAGTTCGTATATTTACCCATTTATAACGATCATTAAATCTTCGCTTATAATCTCCCCCATAATCCGCAATATGTTCCTTCACTCGCTGTTTTATGCTGTCTAAAGAAAAACAAAATGCAAATTCCTGATACGTTCCTTTTTCTACGACTGTCTCAATCATTTGCAGTAAATGATCATACGTCCCATTCATTCCAACTTTTTCATCCATATCTGCAGCATTTTTTAATGTTGTATACATTCCTGTTTTCAAATTTACTCGATAAATCGCATAAAAAGAATCAGAAAGTATAGATACCGTTCTATCTGCTTCTTTTATTTTTCTGCTATGCAGGATATCTCGTACAAACATAAACAAAAGAATCAGTATTAAAATGCCTCCAACAGCAAGAAGTCCATACATTAATACATTGCTTTCCCCCAGCAGCAACGTATCAAAAGGAATCGTCATAATGATCATCCAGCCATTTTCCATCTGTGAATAATAGACTCCTCTTCTTTCATTATTAAAATCTTTAAAACTGTCATCATAAGAGGAGAAATACCCCTTCTGTACATTATCAAATAAGGTATGTGCATATTCATCAAGTTTTTCTGATGGTTTATTCCAAGGGGTTTTGGCATAAATCAAATGTCCTTTTGAATCACACAAATATAAAGCATTCCCTTCAATCTCTTCTGTAAGAACATTTCTTAACCCCTGTAGCTTTGAAGGATAAATATCCATCGCAAGAACAGCTCCCTCATCTTCCAGTGCTACACTGGAAGTGATGATAGATTCCTTTGTTATCGCATCTTCATAAGTATCTGTAAAAACGACCTTTCCTTTATCAGCCATAGCCATCTGATACCACTCTGTATCTTCATACTCATAAGAATTATCCCCTTCCCAAGGGGTAACAGCGATAATTTTCCCACCAATAACAGCATAAGGATCAATAACTTTATCCCCATATAGTTTCGTTATCTTTTTAAAATAATCAACCATCCAATTTTGAATTTCCTTATCATCTGCACCTGATCGTATCAGTTCATTTACATATTGAGAACCAATATCAAGATAATCTTCAAACATCCTCATTTGTGCCTGCTGCTCTGTCGCATAGCTTTGTGTCAAAGCAGTTCCAAGACTTTGTGCATTTTTCAACATCTTATCCCGCACAAAATAAAGACTGCTTATAATGATCAATAAGGTAATAACGATTGTCATCGCATTTAAAACAATCGAACCGGCTGCTTTTCTTTTTCCCAATTTAAATCCCATCTTTCTTTATAAAGTCTTTTGAAATTCCGTTAAAACAGAAATCATGTTGCTGTAGATTCCTTCTATTTCTGGAAATATAGCTTCTGCCTGTTCTATCTTATTTTCTTTTAAAGCATCTGCTAAATTTGCACTCATGCTTCCAAGTTTTGAAAATCCAAGATTAGAACAGATTCCTTTCAATGTATGACTTGCTCTATAAGCAGCTTCATAATCTTTTTCTTTCCATGCTTCCACAAGCATTCCATAATTTGGATCATCTAAAAATTTCAAAGCATATTTTACAATCAGTTTTTCCAGCTGCAAACGTGCCAATACTTCATTATAATTCTCTCCCATAGCTTCATAGCACTCTTTTATTATCATCTTCTTCATCTCCTTCAAACCAGACACTTACCCGATTTCTTGTTTTTTTAGCCTCATACAGCATCTTATCCGCTTCCTGCAGCAAATATTCTACTGAACAAGATCCAAAAGCACACCCAATACTGCAAGTCCGTTCTATGCCAGTATTTTTAAGCAACGTATTTTGTATGTTCAAGCGAATCTGATTTAAACGCATTTCTACGATGCTTCTTGAAATCTCGCTAAACATAATAATAAATTCGTCTCCGCCATAGCGAATAACCATATCTTTACTACGTACACTTTCTAACATTACTTTAGAAGTCTCACTTAATATAACATCTCCTACAAAATGTCCATATTTATCATTTACATTTTTAAAATAATCTAAATCGACCATCGCAACAGCACAAATATTTTTATCTCTATACATTCGATCTTCTAAATATCGGCGATTGTATACACCGGTTAACTCATCTGTATATAATTTTTTCTGCAGATCTTCAATAGACTGCGACATATTGGTTTTTCCATACAAGGCTACTTCAAAATTTTCTTTGATTTTAGATACCAGCTCCAATACATACGGATTTCCATCCACTTCCATATATTCTGATATCACATAATAAAATTCATTGTTAACATACTCAAATTTTGTTGTACTGGATTTTGATGCCTTTGCTTTATGGGAAGTACAGTTTTGACATTTTCCCGTTCGTTCCCAAAGGGAATAACAAGAATAAGGGGAAGTATGAATATTATTTTTTTCATCAATACTAATAATTTTATTTGTTTCTACATCTACAAAAAGAACTACATCAAAAACTTTTTTTAGTTCCTCCACCATTGTTCTTGCCTGTGCAAAGCTCATTTTATAATACTCTTCTTTCGTATTTACACCATTAATAGAAAATACCTGCTGCTTATCTTCTACGTTTCTTTCCTGATTAATGATTCCTACAACTCCTGCAAATTCTGCTTTTGTTTTCATCAACCACATCGTTCGGCAGATACAATGACAGATTTTTTCTTCTCCATCAATTGTTAAATTGCATTCAAATTCAAAGTCTGGCTTTTCACATGTTGTGTTTTTCGCAAGTTCAATAAACTCTTCCAAGGCTTTCTTATGTTCCTCTGATATAATTCCTTTATTAGATAATGGATTCAATACTACTTCAGGTGCATTTAGGCGTAAGGCATCTTTTTTAGAAAAGAAAATCATATCCAGATTTGCATTATAAACAAAGGTAATGTTTGATAATTTATCCGTAAAGAAACTGATTTTCTTTTGTTCTATCTCCAGCTGTTCCATCATTTGATTCGTTACAGATAACTCATCATAATTTTGTAATACCTTAACAGCATCATCAACTTCACTTGCTGCATCTGAAGGTACATACTTATACGTTTCTTCTTTCAAATCATCTTCAATATCAATAAGGGCAGCCAGCAGTTTCGGATTAAATGCTCCACATTTTCCATCTAAAATCATCTGCATTGCCTCTTCATGTGGAATCGCCTTTTTATAACATCTTTCACTTGTCAAGGCATCATATACATCCGCAAGAGAAACAACTTGTGCTGATAAAGGAATTTCATCTCCCTTTAATCCATCCGGATAACCTCTTCCATCCCATCGTTCATGATGCCAGCGACAAATTTCATAAGACACTTGAATCAGTGGATCCTTTTTTCCCAGCTTTAAGCTTGAAAGCATATCAGAACCAATTTGAGAATGTGTTTTCATAATCTCAAATTCTTCCTGTGTTAATCGTCCCGGTTTATTTAATATTTCGGTAGTTATCGAAATTTTACCAATATCATGCAAGGAAGAAGCCGTTCGAATCAAAGCAATTTCAGAAGAGGAAAGACGAATATCTTCATGGTTTCTTACTAAGCTATGCAGAAGTTTTTCTGTAATATTATTAATATGAAGAACATGCAATCCACTTTCTCCATTACGAAATTCTACAATATGACTTAAGATAGAAATCATTAAATTGCTGCGCTTTTCTTTTTCATAAATCTGCTGCGTAACGATATTTTTTAATTTTTTCTGTTTTGCATATAAAGTTATTAAATTGGATACACGTCGTTTTACAATACTAACGTTAAATGGACGGTTAATAAAATCTTCTGCCCCTAATTCATAAGCTTTTTCAATATTCTCTGCGGAAAAATCAGATGAAATAATAACAACAGGAATGTCCTGAATCCAATTGTATTTTTTCATATAAGATAATACTTTAAAACCATCCATTTCCGGCATTACCAAATCCAGCAAAACAAGCGCTATATCATTTAAATTGTTTTTCATTTGTATTAACGCATCAAACCCATTTTCAGAAAGCAGAAGCTCATAATCATCCTCTAAAATATCACTTAAAAACTCACGATTCAATTCTGAGTCATCTACTATTAGAACTTTATCTTTCATAATTCTCTTTCCTTTCCCCACATCTACGTTTATCTAGCTGCACTTTATACAATTTACGCATTGTTCTTTCTCTACACACTTTTATTAAATGAATTTTATTTTATGCTTTCCATCTTTATACGTCATATAAATTATAGCACAAATAGTAAGATTGCTATGGTTTTCTAAAATTCTCTTTAAAAAAATGCCATCCACATAGTAGATGGCATTTTATCTTAATGAAAATACGTAACAAATAAAAATATAAACAATGCTAATACTGCAATAGCAGCTAATAATATAGGGAAAAATACAGATACTGCAGCAATTAACAATGCTAGAAAATCACCCTTTTCTAAAGTATCTTCTTTGGCAGGGTCTACCTCTTTTTTTGAAAGCAGTTCTTTTAAATGAGGTCTACTCATTAAAATTCTCCTCCAAAGTGACATTTTACCATATGTCCAGGTTTGATTTCTCTTGCTTCCGGTTCTTTTGTTTTACAAATATCTTTCGCAAATGGGCAACGAGGATGGAATTTACATCCACTTGGTGTATTTACGTTACTTGGAATTTCTCCTTCAATTGCATGCATCTGCGTTTTCTTTTTAGGATCTGGAATAGGAATTGCAGACATCAATGCTTTTGTATAAGGATGCTGTGGATTTGCATAAATTTCATCTTTATCAGCTAATTCCACCATGCTTCCAAGATACATAACACCTACACGATCAGAAATGTGTTTTACAACACTTAAATCGTGAGAAATAAAGATATAGGAAATATTATTTTCTTCCTGCAAGTCTTTCATCAAGTTGATGATCTGTGACTGGATAGAAACATCAAGTGCACTTACCGGTTCATCACAGATGATAAATTTTGGACTTAATGCCAAAGATCTGGCAATACCAATACGCTGTCTTTGTCCACCTGAAAACTGGTGAGGATAACGATAACAGTAATAGCTTGGAAGTCCACATTTTTCCATTAGATTTTTAATGTATTCTTCAAGCTCTGGTCCTCTTTTATAAATACCGTGTGCAATTAATGGTTCACTTAAAATATTAAACACATTCATACGAGGATTTAAAGAACTGTAAGGGTCCTGGAAAATAAACTGCATTTTTTCACGAAGCTTACGCATTTCTTTACGATTTTTATGAAGAATATCTTCTCCTTCAAAAATAACTTCCCCACTTGTTGGTTCATGAAGACGAAGAATCGTTCTACCTAAAGTAGATTTCCCACATCCAGATTCACCTACAAGACCTAATGTTTCTCCTTCATACAAATCAAAGCTAACACCGTCAACTGCTTTTACACAAGGTTTTCCTTCCGCTAATTTCCCTTTCCCAAGAGGAAAGTGCTTTTTCAAATCGCGGACTTCAAGAATTTTCTTTTTTTCCATACCTTAATCCTCCTGTGCAGCTGTACTCTCTGCATTATCATTTTCATATAAGAAACAAGAAACATGGTGTCTTGATTTAATTTTTACACTGCCTGGCTGAGCTTCTCTACATTTATCCATAGCCTTTGGACAGCGATCTGCAAAATAACATCCTTTTGGCAAATAAAGTGGATTTGGAACACTTCCTTCAATAACATTTAGACGTTCTCCATCATTTGCTAAAGAAGGCATGCTCTTCATCAAACCAATTGTATATGGATGTTTTGGATTTTCAAACAATTCATTAACAGCAGCACGTTCTACTACTTTACCTGCATACATTACGTTAACATAATCTGCAACCTGCGCTACAACACCTAAATCGTGTGTAATCAACATGATAGATGTACCAGTTTTTTCTTTCAGTTCATTCATCAATGAAAGAATCTGCGCCTGAATCGTAACATCTAGAGCTGTAGTTGGTTCATCCGCAATCAACAGTTTTGGATTACATGATAATGCCATGGCAATCATAACACGCTGACACATTCCCCCTGATAATTGATGAGGATAGTTTCCAAATACTTTTTCAGGACGAGAAATACCAACCATTTTCAACAATTCTGTTGCACGTTTGTCTGCTTCTTCTTTTGAAACATCTTCGTGTAATAAAATATTTTCAGTAATCTGCTTACCAACAGTAAATACAGGATTTAAGGATATCATTGGTTCCTGGAAGATCATTGAGATACCATTTCCACGTACATCGCGAATCTGTGCATCTGTTGCAGTGGCAAGATTGACACCGTCTTCTCCACGTTCAACATCTCCCATGTAAACAATTTTAGAACCTTCCATAATTTCTCCAGGTTTAGAAACTAAACCTAGAATAGACATAGCGGTAACACTTTTACCGCATCCTGATTCACCAACGATTGCAAGTGTTTCATTTTCATACATTGTGAAGTTATTTCCATCAACGGCTTTGGAAACACCTTTTTTCGTATTGAAATATACCCGAAGGTCTTTCACTTCTAATATTTTCTTATTTACTGACATATTTTTTCACCTCTAGTTCAATTCCTTCGGATCAAAAGCATCTCGTAGCCCTTCACCAATAAGATTTATAGAAACAACAGTTAATAAACACATAATACCTGCAGGCATCCATTGCCATGGATAACTTTGGAATACAACGGCTTTACGAGCCAATTCCATAGTATTTCCCCAAGTTGGAGTAGGAGGGTTAACACCCATACCAAGGAAAGAAAGACCTGCTTCTGTTAAGATAGCACTAGCCATTGTTAAAGTCGCATTAACAATTACAAGGTTTAAAACATTTGGCATCAAATGTTTAAAGATCTTAGAAAAATCACTAATACCTAATGCTTCACAAGCCTGCATAAATTCCTGCTCACGAAGCGTTAAAATCTGTCCACGAACCAGACGTGCAAGACCTGGCCAAGACAATAAACCAATCAAAGCAGAAATAGTATACATTTTCTGATCCTGCGGTACCCAAAGCATAACACTGGAAAGCGCAACGATCATTGGAGTAAATGGAAGAGAATAAACAATTTCAGCAAAACGCATCAATAAGTTATCAACAATTCCACCATAATATCCTGCAATACCACCAATTACACATCCAAGAATAACGGTAAATAAAGCAGCAATCAAACCTACCATAATAGAAATACGTCCACCAAGGAATAAACGGAACAATACATCACGTCCCTGCTCATCTGTACCTAAAAGATGTGCAGAACTTGGTGCCTGATTTTTCGCCGCAAAATCAAAATCATTTACATCAATACCTAAAATCATAGGTACAAAAATTACAGAAAGTACGATTAAAATAAAGATAATTAAACCAGCCATCGCTACTTTGTTAGCACGAAATTTTCTCCAAGCGATTCGCCATGGCCCAATTGATTCTATTTTTTCTCCAGTATTTAAAACAACTTCGTTTTCTTTTGCCATAACTATCACCTCTAACCTTCTACTTTAATTCTTGGATCTACCAAGGAATAGAATATATCTGCCAGTAAGTTTCCTAACAGCATTAATAATGCACTAAACATCAAACACGCAGAAACAAGGCTGTTATCACGTGCATTGATAGCATCAATTAAAATCTTACCAAGACCAGGCCAGATAAATACACTTTCCAAGATAACCGCACCACTGAATAATGTAGGAATATACATTCCTAGAAGTGTTACAAGTGGAATCAAAGCATTACGGAAAGCATGTTTATAAATAACAACTTTTTCCTTCATCCCTTTTGATCTTGCAGTACGAATATAATCCATATTAATGACTTCGATCATAGAGTTACGCACATATCTAGAGAAAGTCGCAAAACTGCTAAATGCCAATACAGTTACAGGCAAGATTGAGTGTTTTGCGATATCGGCAATCATTGCGAATGTACTTGGATATCCAAATGCATCCATCATTGGATCTTTCATACCATTTAATGGGAAGTTTGGAATATTCATTCCTATAAAGAATAAAAGCACCAAGGCAAAGAAGAACGTTGGAACACTTATTCCCAGCAAAGAGAATACAGTCCAGAAATTATCAAATGCACTGCCTTTTTTAACAGCCTGACGAATTCCAATAGGAATTGCAAATAATAATGCAACAATTAAAGAAACAACATTTAAATAAAATGTATTCCAAACATAATCACCGATAACTTCGGCTACAGGTTCTTTCAATTTTGCACTTTCACCAAGATCTCCAGTAACCATTCTTCCTGCCCAGCGGACATATTGTACTGGCATAGGTTGGTCAAAGCCAAGTTCATGACGTAATTGTTCACGCTGTTCTTCTGTAACTTTCATACTGGAACCAAGATAAGCATTAACCGGATCTCCTGGCATTGCCTGTACAGTGGCAAAAATAAGCATAGAAATTATCACAAGAACAGGAATCAAATTCAGTATTCTTTTTAGGATGTATTTTAACATCGTTTTCACCTCATTTATTTTTACTTTTATCACGACATAAGAGCAAGTCGATTGGCTTGCTCTTAGTCATTTTAACTTGTTACAAACTTCTTTAGAATTATTCTAGAGTAACATCTGCCATTGCATCAGCCCAAGTATAAACTGGACCAGTTTTTAAACCTTTAACACGTTTGTTATATAGGTCAAAGTAAGTGTTTCCATATACTGGTACATATGCACAGTATTCATTAGCAGCAATGATTGCTTTTTTGTAGTTGTCTTCTGCAACTTTTTCATCAGCTGTATTTAATCCAGCATTCAAATATTTATCGATAGATGGATCGTTAACACGTGCATAGTTTCCATCTCTTCCACTTGCTGTAGACAAGAATGTATTGTTAATTTCTGTTAAGCTTGCTCCAGTGAATCCAACAGCCATGAAGAATACATTCCATTCACCTAATGCTTCATCATCTGTAACTTTTTCAGTCAATGTATTGAAATCAACTGTTGTCTGTTTTAAATCAACACCTAACTGTTTAGCCCAACCATCTTGCCAAACAGGTACAAGACTGTTCATCAAATCTGCAACTTCAGTAGCTGACATTAATTTGATTGTAAGTTTCTGTCCGTCTTTTTCACGAATTCCATCTGCACCTACAGTCCATCCAGCTTCATCTAAGATTGATTTCGCTTTTTCAATGTCATATTTGTATGTTTCTAATCCATTTAATTTTGTTTCTCCACGAACAATATTACCTAATGGACTTGCTGGGTTTAAGAATGCAGTAGGAACATATCCTAATTTAGCTTTTTTAACTTCATCACTAGCTTTTTCAAAACTATAGTAAGAATCTACAAATGACTGACGATCAAATGCATAAGTCAATGCCTGACGTACTGCTTTATCAGCTGTAGGACCCTGTGTAGTGTTGTAAGAAATATAACCCATACCAGCACGTGGATAAGAATTATATGTCAAGTTTTCATTTAAACTAGCAGGTCCGATTTTTGAAGATTCGATTGCTGTAGGAAGTAAATCTACAGTTCCTTTTTCTAATTCATTATATTCAGTTGATGTTTCAACTGGTTTAATGATGATGTTTTTAACCTGATATTTTCCTTCTTCTGCAGGATAATTTTCATTAAATACAAAACTTGCTCCTGATGCTTTATCCCATTTATTTAATTTATAAGGCCCAGATCCAATTGGATTTTCTAGGTTATCTTTGAACATTTTTGTGTCGCCACGTTTGTAATCTTTGAACTGTTCATCAGAAATAATACCAAATGTAGTACCGATATCAGCAAGTGCATCTACACGTGCAGTTTTTAAATTAAACTCAACAGTTAATGGATCGATTACTTTAATACCAGTTAATTCTGTTGCGCTTGTATTCTCTTTATTATGATATTCATCATATCCAACAATATTTTCTGATGTTGAACCAAAACGACTGTCATAACTTGGGTCAGCAACAACTGTAAATGTAAATTTTACATCGTTTGCATCCAATGTTGAACCATCAGAGAATTTTAAACCATCTTTTAATTTGAAAGTAATTTTCTTACCGTCTTTACTTACTGTTGGCATTTCAGCAGCAATCTGTGGAACTAAGTTAGACTCAACGTCATAGTTCAATAAAGACTGATAAATCAAATCAATTGCATACCCATCATATGCAGTTTCATAATAAATTGGAGAAAACTGACCTTTTAAATCAGTAGCACCAACTGTTAGTGTATTCTGTGCAGTAGAACCACCCTTTGAGCTGCCATCGTTGCTTCCACAACCTGTAGCTGTCAGTGCCATTGCTCCAACCATAAGCATTGCAAATAGCTTTTTCATATTTTTCCCTCCTATTTCATTCCTTAAGAATGACTCCATTATACCCCCCTATTTCAAAAATTTCAACAAGTTTTTTATTTTTCTTACATCATTCTTTGACATTTTGTTTCAATGTTGTGAAAATATATTGAAAATATTTTCACAAAAAGTTTAATTATTTGAAATTCGTAATTCAATTTACAAACACTCTTATTTATTTGTTCATAAACCAAAAACATTTTTCTCTATTTTTCCAAATGAGGACGCATTGCTCATGGTAAAAATTTCTTTTTCATTTTCATTAAATTTTTTATTATTTTTTACTGAAAACAGAAAAAAATCGAAGTTTTTACACCTCGATTTTTTCGTTTACATTTCTTATTCCTGTTCCAAAGCAAGTGTTTTTGTTGTGATATCACACACTTCTGCTGGACCATAGTACTGAATAGCACCTGGATATACATAGCAAGTTTCTACTGCCCATTCTTCTCTGTGAGCTTCAAAGAACTTGAATGGTTTTCCTTCTAGTTCAACAAGTGCTTTTTTGATAACTGGTTTGTCTTCTCCATGTCTTCTTTCAATGTTCATCATTTTTGTGATTGGCATACCACCAGCAACCCATTCGCTAGCTGGATTTGAAAGGTTAGAGATTTTTGACAAGTAACCATTATATCCATACTGAATCAACATGAATGCATTGTATCCTAATGAATAACAGTAGTCAGAATCAAAGTTAGATGGGAATGCACATCTTCCTTCATATCCTAAGAAGTGGTGAAGAGGATTAAATTTACCAGTATATGTACCAGCTTTCTTTCTCTCTTCCAATTTGTCTTTAACAAGAGCAGAGAATAGTTTTTCTGATTCAATCAAAGATACCTGCACGTTTCCATGAGGATCTCTTTCCAGGAATAACTGCTGCTGAATTGCTTCTGGAAGAATAGCGAATACATCCATAGATTCTTTTGTTAATCCATTTTCGATGAATTCATATTTTTCTTTCCATGTTCCCAATGCATTGAAAGCATCTGCTTTGCTTCCAGCAAGAAGTTCGTTAATTTCAGAAATCAATACAGAGAATTCAGGAACGAATTCTACAACACCTTCTGGAATAATTGCAACCCCAAAGTTCATACCTTTAGCTGCACGTTTTTCTACAGAATCAGCGATATAATCTGCAATAGAAGAAAGTGACATTTTCTTAGCTGAAACTTCTTCAGAAATCAAGCAGATGTTTGGCTGTGTTTCAAGAGCACATTCCAAAGCAACATGAGATGCTGAACGTCCCATAACTTTGATGAAGTGCCAGTATTTTTTCGCAGAATTTGCATCACGTTCGATGTTTCCGATAATTTCGCTATATGTTTTTGTAGCTGTATCAAATCCAAATGAACATTCGATGTCTTCGTTTTTCAAGTCCCCATCGATTGTTTTAGGGCATCCGATTACCTGAACACCAGTGTTGTGAGCAGCAAAGTATTCTGCAAGAACTGCTGCATTTGTATTTGAATCATCTCCACCGATGATAACGATAGCAGTAATACCATGTTTTTTACATACTTCCGCAACGATAGCAAACTGTTCTTCTGTTTCCAGTTTTGTTCTACCAGAACCAATGATATCAAATCCACCAGTATTTCTGTATTCGTTGATATAAGCATCATCAAAAATCAAATAATCATCTTCGATAAGTCCGATTGGACCATTTTTAAATCCATAAAGAACATTTTCTTTATTTGTTGCCTTTAATGCATCATAAAGCCCGCAAATAACATTGTGTCCCCCTGGAGCCTGTCCACCGGAAAGAATAACACCAACAACCTGTTTTTTAGTTTCAGAAGTGTTTTCTCCCTGCTGGAAAGTGATTTCTTTTTTCCCATAAGTATTTGGGAATAGCGCTTTGATTTTTTCCTGATCTGCTACACTCTGAGTTTCTTCGCCTTCCTTAACACAAATGTTAGAAATTCCATTTCTAAGCATTCCTGGAAGTTTTGGAGAATACTCATATCTAGCTTTTTGTAGTGATGAAATTTTCATATTTAATTCTCCTTTTTGTATTTCCATACACATAAATTTTAAGATATTTCCTTTAAAAAGTAAACTACTATTGCCATCGAATTATAAGATTTCCAGTGAAATTGTAGATAAAAAAGTTTTCTTTATTTCCCAGGCAATAAGAATACTCTTTTTACTGTTTCTTTTTTAGATATAAATACACAGCCAGAAAACTAATTACAATATCATTTACCAGCAAATATCCTGCAAGCTCCAAGTTTTTAAAAGCCATTACCCCCAGACAAGCGATATAAGATATTTCCAGAAACTGAAGAAGTCTTCCTTTCTTCATTTCTTCCTTGCTTGTCATCATAGGAAGCAATCCTTCAACATCCAGTTTTTTTAAGGCAAAACTATCAAACGAAATAATTAAAATCCAGAAGATAAGCTTATTAGGAGTATAAGTATATAAAAACACAGGCAATAAAGCAATTTCTAACATGGATACGATTTCTGCATCACGCAAGCTTTTTTTCATTTTTCCACATCCTCGTATCCAGTATATCACATTTTATTTTTGACTTCTTATCTTTTCACGAACAAAAAGTTTTTTCAAAGCCTTTGGATGAAAAGGAAACAAAGGATAAAAATAGGAGGTTTTTGTAATTGTCTTGCAATTTGCCATAACAAGCAATACAAATACGATACCGATCAGTATACCTATTTTAGGAATAAGGGCTATAAACAGCAATAACATAATACGTAAAAATTTTAGTGCATACCCTAGTTCATAACTGGCCTGTGTAAAATTTGCCATTGCAGCAAAAGCCATATATAAGATGACCTGTGCATTAAGCCATCCTGCCTGCACCGCAAAATCCCCTAATACCAATGCCCCAATCAAACTAAACGAATTATTCAAAGCATTTGGTGTATTTAAACTTGCTGTTTTCAAGATATCGATTCCTATCTCCATTAATAACAGCTGTAACAAAATAGGTACATGCGGGGTTTCTTTTAATAAGATAAAGTTTAAAAAGGAGGGGGTAAGCTGTGGATTGGTAATAAAGTGAAACCAAAGCGGTGTAATACATAAAGAGGCAAAGAATACAAGAATTCTTAAAAAGCGCAAATAGTTTCCTGTAACAGGTGGCAAGTAATAATCTTGTGGTTCTTGTACAAAATCAAAAAAACTGGTAGGCAGTATCATCGCCGATGGAGAAGTATCCACAAGCAACAAAATTTTTCCTTCTAAGATATTGCTGGCTGCAGTATCTGGGCGTTCTGTATAGCGAACTTTAGGAAAAGGATTCCACCATGTATGAGGTACAAGTGCTTCCACTATACTTTCCTGTGTCATTGTTAGTGCCTGTACTTTTAAGGTATCAAGCTGCATCTGCATATTCTTTAAAATGTTCTTATCTGCCTTATTTTCCATATAACATAATACAACATCCGTTTTGCTTGTTTCTCCTACACTATGATATTCCATTCTTAGATGAGAATCTCGTATTCTTCTTCGAATAAGTGCAGTATTAAAGATAAGGGTTTCTACAAAGCCATCTCTACTTCCTCTTAGAACTCTTTCATCTTCCGGCTCCTGCATACTTCTTACAGGATAGGTTCTTACATCCAGCAAGACAGCATCTTCACACCCTTCTACCACCAAAAGACAAGCTCCGCTTAAAACACCGGTTACCATATTTCCTATATCATGTTCTACGCTTACTTCTACATAGGCAAGATTTTCATCCGCAAACATCTGTATGTCTTTGCTTATCTTCCCTTTTAAAAGAAGATGTTCCATGATTCTTTCCATAACATCATCTTTAATCATTCCATCTACAAAAAGAAAAGAAAGTTCTGTGTTTTGTACAAGCAATTTTCGTTTGACGATATCAAAACTTTTCTCTATCTGCAAGATTTGTTCTACTTCTTTTAAACATTGTTTGTATTGCATAAAATCACCATTAGTTAGAATACCTTTTTCAAGCCATCTTATACAAAAAAGGACACAATTATATGTCCTTTATGATTCCATGATTTCACTGTATTCTTCCCATTTCTGCATGTAGTGTTCAATTTCATTATGAACATCATCAATTTTATCATCCAGCTCTTTCATTTTCTGATAATCATGATAATACTCTGGTTCAAAACGAAGGGCTCGAAGTTCTTCCAGCTGTGTTTCTTTTTCTTCGATCTTCTTTTCCAGTTTTTTAATTTCTCTGGAATAATTGATTGCTTTTTCTACTGTTTTTACCGGTTTTTTTATTTTCGTATTTTCCTGTACAGCACTCTGATTATTATCTTTTTGCATATAGTCTTTATAACTCATCGGATAATACGTTGCTGTGCCATTATCAATCACAAGAATAGCTGTTGCCAGTTTCGAGATAAAATAGCGGTCATGGCTTACAAACAGCATGGTTCCTTCATATCCGCTCAGCGAATCTTCCAATGCTTCTTTTCCTATTAAATCCAAGTGGTTGGTCGGCTCATCCATCAACAGGAAATTTGGATGTGACAACATCAGCTTCACAAAAGACAAGCGTACTTTTTCTCCTCCGGATAAACAATCCACTGTCTTAAATACATCTTCTCCACTAAATAGAAAACATCCAAGTGCCGTACGTATCTGGGTACGATCCAATTCACTGAAATCATTCCATACTTCTTCCAAAACTGTATTGGTTGAACAAAACTGTGCCAGTTCCTGATCAAAATATCCTGTTTCTATCTGGTGCCCTAATAAAAACTCTCCTGATAAAGGGGGTACCTGATGCATTAACGTTTTTAAAAAAGTCGACTTTCCTTTTCCATTTGGTCCAATCACTGCAATTTTCTGTCCCTGCAATACATCTAAGTTGATCGTACACAAAGGATTTTCCTGTTCATACCCAATACATAGATCTTTTACTTCCAGTACTCGTTTTCCTCCACGAACTCTTGGTTCAAACCGTGCATGAAAAGTTTTCGTATCCACATTGGGATCTTCAATTTTATCCATACGCTCCAGGTATTTGATCTTGCTTTGCGCAAAAGCCGCTTTACTTTTCTTATATCGAAATTTTTCAATCAGCTCTTCCATTCGCTGGATTTCTTTTTGTTGTCGAGCATAAGCACTTTTCTGCTGTTCCACATCACTTTTTTTCGTTTCCACATAATGGGTATAATTTCCAGGATAACGTCGCATTACCCCATACTCGATTTCATACACAACATCAACAACGTCATCCAAAAACATACGGTCATGACTTACGATAACAACAGCTTTTGGATAACGTTTTACATAGGTTTCCAGCCATTCAATCGTATCAATATCCAAGTGGTTGGTCGGCTCATCCAAAAGCAGCACATCCGGCTTGCTTAACAACAGTTTTACAAAAGCCAAACGTGTTTTCTGTCCTCCGCTAAAAGAGGAAATCCTGCGAGTTAAATCTTCTTCCTTAAATCCAAATTTTGTAAAAATTGTCATCATATCACTATGATATGTATATCCTCCTGCTTCTTCAAAAGCCTGCTGCATACGTGCATAGCGATTTAAGATATCCTCGCTGTAGTTTTCACTCATTTCTTCACTTAATTTCTGTAAATCCTGTTCCATCTTTTTTAATGGTCCAAATGCTTTCTGCAACTCTTCCTGAACAATGGCTTTATCATCAGAAAAAGTTGTCTGTGCTAAATATCCAATGGTTAATCCATTTTCCATATGGATATCCCCTTTATCCAAAGGTTCTTCTTTTGCGATTGCCTTTAACAGCGTAGTTTTCCCACATCCATTTCTTCCAACAATCGCAATCTTTTCTGTATTTCTTATTTCAAACTGGATGTTTTCAAATACGGTAGTTGCCCCAAAGTATTTACATCCTTTGTTGATTTGATATTTCATGTATCTCACCTAACCTATTTACTAACATTAATTCCTTCTGCGAAGGCTTCTGCCAGCGTATGTATTATTTTTTCTTTGTTATCTTTCCAGTACTGTGCATCTTTCTTGTTGGAAATATAACCAAAATCAATTTCTAATCCCTGCATTCCATTCGCATTTACAAAAGATTTATTCTGCTCTATGCTTGTTTCAGAATAACGTCCAGCCAGTGTTGCACGTCCTCCGCTTTCTCTTAAATATAGATTGCTGTCATAAAGCTGTTTCTGATCAACATCACTTTTCATTAGATAGCTTGTCACAATCCCAGGATCATTGGTGGAGGTATACATTGGACTCATTTCCATATGTAAATCTTTCTGCATGCGATATACGATATTTCTTGCCAGGGTCTTGCTGCTGTAATAGCTGTTATGTACTTCAAAGCCACGAATATCCGTATCTAACGGATTGCTGTTGAAGCGAAGAAGCAGATAGTATCGAGCATTTTGTTTATACCCTTTTGCCAATCTTCCATTTTCTCCATACGCTTTTCCTTCTTCATTTACATTTTCTTTTGTTATTCCAACACGAAGTCCATAGCTTTCTAATTCTTTTTTCAACAGTAAAGCTGCTTCATACATTTCTTTATTTTCTACAAGCCCATTGTCACTGTATCCTTCATCTGGTAGCCATGTTAGATCCATATTCATCCCATAAGGATCAAGTAAAACATCAACATCTTTAGAAGAAGGTTTTTCTGTTGTTACATCTACAAACAAATAATTCTGATTTAACGTTTTCCCATATTCCTTTAATAAATTTTTATCTGCCACTAAAGATATGCGTGAAACCTGATTTTTTCGTTTAATGCCTGTATATGTATTCTCTTTTAGAGCTTTATCGAAAACGACACGTTTCTCTACTAAATCTTCTATAATATATACTTCATAAAATCCTTCTTTTAGTTCATCCAGATGAATCTTTTGATCAACATAGTTTTCCATTGTCATAGATACTTTATCACCTGTACATACATTTCTTAATTCTACGGTATTTCCAGATAAGGTATCTTTGTTCTCTGGAGAATATGAATCCTGATACAAAGCTAAAGATTCCCCATAATATAAGTAATCTTTTACTTCAATAGTATCTTTATATGTTTTGTTTAATTTATTTAATGTTTCTTCTTCACTTAATCCGCAAATCGTCGTTTTTCTTTGCTGCTGTGTATCATTTGTTAAAAATGCATTTACCATCCAAGATCCAACGACCACAAGAAAAACAAGCAGTGCAGCTGCTGCTTTCCAGTTCATACGACGTTGTCTTGGTTCATAATGCATATTTACTTCCTCCTAATAATACTCATCTTTTTATATTTTCATGCACAACAATACATGCCTTTTGATTTTAGAATATCTTCTTCCATCGAATCATCGCTACTATTATAGAAGATAATTGTATTGTTCACAATCTTTTTTTAAAAACATCACAAAATTGAAAGATTTCTTATTCTTTACATAATTCCTCCTCTAACACAGAAGAAAATACTTCCTTTACAGATAAAATTTCTTTTGGTTCTTCCATATATTGTAAAGATTTTTCCATCCATACAACATCCAGCCATCGATGAAACTTATAACCGCTGTTTTTAAATAATGCAGCTTGTTCAAAACCAAGTTTTTCATGCATTTTGATACTTCCTGTATTTTCTTTTGTAATGCAGGCATAAATGTTGCATATATTTTGTTTTTTTAAAATCGCAAACAAATAAGTATATAACTTTGTTCCTATTCCTTTTCCTAAGCTGTCTTTTCGTACATATACAGAAACTTCCACATCCCATGCATATGCTTTTCTTTCTTTATAGCGGCTGGCGTATGCATAGCCTAGAATTTCATTATTTTCTTCATATACAAGATAAGGATAAAATTGCTGAATTGTTTGTATCCTCTGTTTAAATGTTTTTATAGAAGGCACTTCATATTCAAATGTTGCACTGTCATGCAGCACATAGGGTGCATATATCGATAAAATTTCTTTTGTATCTTGTAATCTTGCGAAACGAATATGTGTATTCATAAATATCACCTTAGCTATTATATATGGTTTTTTTGTGAGGATAAAGAAAAACTTTCGAAAATCAAATTTCGAAAGCTTTTAAAATTAGAATACTAAATTTTTAGGTGTACGTGGGAATGGTTCTACATCACGAATATTCTGCATACCACTTAAATACATCAGCATACGATCAAATCCTAAACCAAATCCTGCATGTTTACATCCACCAAAACGGCGAAGATCCATATACCATTGCAGGCTTTCACTTTCCATACCCATTTCTTTCATACGTGCCTCTAATACATCATAGCGTTCTTCACGCTGGCTTCCACCAACAAGCTCACCAACACCAGGCACCAGCAAGTCACAAGCTGCAACGGTTTTGTTATCATCATTTAAACGCATGTAGAACGCCTTGATATCTTTCGGATAATCCGTTAGGAATACTGGACCATTTACAACTTTTTCACACAAGTAGCGTTCATGTTCGCTTTGCAAATCCATACCCCATTCAATGTTGTTGTTTTCAAATTTCACATCTGCTTTTTTCAACAATTCGATAGCTTCTGAATATGTCATACGTTTAAATTCACTGTCACGTACTGCTGTAATTCGTTTGATACATTCTTTATCAATCATCTTCTCAAAGAATTTCATTTCTTCCGGAGCATTTTCCAGACAATAGTTAATACAGTATTTGATCATATCTTCAATCAGATTCATATCATCTTCTAAATCTGCGAAAGCAATTTCCGGTTCAATCATCCAAAATTCACTTGCATGACGTGTCGTATTTGAATTTTCTGCTCGAAATGTTGGACCAAACGTATAAACATCACGAAATGCCATTGCGAATGCTTCTACATGCAGCTGCCCGGATACTGTTAAAGATGCATGTTTTCCAAAGAAATCTTTTTCGTATTCTGCATCATCTCTTGTTGTAACAGTAAATGTTTCTCCTGCCCCTTCTGCATCATTTCCAGTAATTACAGGTGTGTGCACATAAACAAATCCCTGATCCTGGAAAAATTCATGAATTGCCATAGATAAAACTGAACGTAAACGGAAAATTGCATAGAAAGAGTTTGCACGAGGACGAAGATGTGGAATCTCTCTCATGTATTCAAAACTGTGACGTTTTTTCTGTAAAGGATAATCACGATCACAATCTCCTTCTAAGACTGCTTCTGTAACCTGAAGTTCAAAAGGCTGTTTTCCCTCTGGTGTCAATACAAGTTTTCCAGTAACTGTGATTGCTGCACCTGTTGGATATTTTTCCACTTCTGCAAAGTTTTTTAAATCCTGTGTATAAACCAGCTGTGCATTACGGAAATAAGTACCGTCATTTAATTCAATAAAACCTAATTTCCCACTGCAGCGATTGGTACGAATCCATCCTTGCAGCTGTACATATTCAATACTGTCAATTTCCATTCTAGATGCATGCATCAATTCATATAACTCTCGAATCGTCATAAATTCAAACATATAATTTCCTCCTTTTTCATATAAAAAAAACGTTCCTTTTCAGGAACGTATCATTACGCGGTGCCATCCTGTTTCCCATAAAAAATCTATGGGCAGCTCACTTTACGGATATAACGCCATCCTTTTGCGAAATCGTCTACTTAATTTCTCCGATTCAGCTCCACAGGTGTTCTCCATGCATTTGTATGTGCTGTCTTTCACCCTCACAGCTCGCTTCTTCATCTTCTTTGCATTTCGTCCTGCTTCATCGCTCTGCATTCAAACTATTGGTTTCAAAAACCAATTCCTGTATAGATGATACCACATCTACACTCTTTAATACAACCCCTTTTGGAATCTGGATATGCTCATGTGTAAAATCTACCAGTCCTGTTATACCACAGGCAATCAAACGATCCACCGTCTGCTGAATATTTTCACTGATTGCTAGAATCGCAATACGACATCCTTCTGGAACACGCTGTTCCAATTCACTAATGTCATATACCGGAATACCAAAGCGTACCCCCTGACGATCTGGATTAATATCAAAGGCACATTCAATTTCACCTACGACATAATCCCATTTATTATACTTCATCAAGGCACGTCCCATATTACCAGCTCCAACCAGAATGATTTTTTCATCGAAATCCATTCCCAGCTGCTGATTAAAGATTTCAATCAAACGATTTACATCGTAGCCATACCCCTGTTTTCCAAGATTTCCTAAAAAGGAAAAATCTCTTCGAATCGTTGTTGGTTCAATATTTACAACATTCGCAAGTTCTTTCGACATGATTCTTTCCACACCGGAATTTTTTAGTTTTCTCAAAGCTTTTAAATACACTGGATAACGCTGCAATGTTGCTTTTGGTACATTTTTTTCTGCCATTTTTATCACCTGCCTTGATTATAGCACATAACGAAACATTTGTGAATAATTTATCAATTTTAACTTATACAATTTATTCACATCCATCACATAACCATTTGCATGCTCGAAGACGTTCACTAACCACATCTTCCTGTAAGGATAATGGAACATATAACATAGCACTTTGCATATAGAAGTGCTCTGCATAAAATACACGTACATATTGTGTATAAATATCTTTTTTATCTTTTATCGCACAATGATTTAAGAAATCTTCAAAAGATGCATACTGCATGATCCATTCTTTCATTTTTTCCACATCGCACACATCCCATGAGGATCCTCCATCATAGCCCAAACTCCAAAAAAGCATATTTGCGCATTCAAATTTAGAAAGCAATTCCACTGCCTGCTGTTTATCTAAGGTATCTTTTTTTAGTAAAGATGCTTCTTGTGAAGTTAAACAATGTTCTAAAGAAAAACGCTGTTTAAATTCTTCAAACTGCTGTCTTTGTTCTTTATCATCTTCTAGACAAAGCTTTGAAAACCATGCCAGTGCGTATAGTGCAAGGGCACGTTTTCCGATATCTTCTTTTTTGGGCAGATGTATCTGAGAAAATAAAATCTGCTTGTTTAACATACAGTTTGGATACAGCCAGCCCTGTCTTTCAAATTCTTTTCCTATGGATACAAATACTTCCATGTCATAAGCAGAAGGAAGACTTACCTGTTGTAAAGCATCTTCTTCACCACATAAAGAAAAATCCTCTACACCACTTGTTCCATCCATTCCCATCAATAAGTCACCATCTGCTGTATATAGGCACATATCTGGATATAAAAGAAAACCATGACATGCTTTTGCGGCTTCAAAAATCATTTTCAATACATGGGTTCGCTCTTCTTTTGCTGTATCAATCACAATAGCGCAAATGCAGTGAAACAATGAAATCTGTATACATAATTTTTGTAGAAGCATTTTATTTTCACAAGGAACATTCGCAAAGAAATTGCTCATGCCTTCCATTTGCTGTCGCACCATTTCTTCATCATCACACACTTCCATATTTATCTTTGTCTGTGTATGTAATAGAAAACTGATATTCTTATTTTCTTCTTTTACCTCTTTGATTTCTTTTTGAAACACATTATGCAATGCTGTTAAAACATCGTTTCTATCTTTACATGCTGCATATAATGTTAATTGCATTTTTGCCATATCATTCCCTCTTTTCTGTTTCTTCTTTTTTTGTTTTTCCAAGTGCCAAATACATGATCGCAAATAAAATCAAGGCACAGCCAATAAGTTTTCCTGCCACGATTTCTTCCTTTAAAAACAAGATTCCTGTCACAATGCTGGTAATCGGTTCTAGTAAAGAAAACAGCGAAGTATATTTCGCTCCTAATAAACGAGAACCATACTGCAGCATCCCAAGTGCTGTAATACTGCATAAAGATAAAATCACAAATAAAGAAAGCTCTTGTAATGTTAGCATAAAATGAATGGAATGTGTAAAAAAATTTACAATAAAAATTAATATACATGTACATAGCGAAATATAAAAGGATAATACCAGAGGGTTCATCTGGGCAAAATTTCGTTTTTCCAGCTGTACCAGATAGATTGCATACGTAACAGCAGAAATCATTGACAATACAATTCCTATCATACTTCCCTTACTTCCTTTATCTAGAAAAAATAAGATTCCAAGCAGTACGATTAAAAGTATCTTTTTCATTCTGGCATCAATCACATCATGATAATAAAAAGCACATATCAAAATAACAAATACCGGATATAGAAAATGAAGCGTAGTAGCCGTTCCAATAGAAATGTAGTTATATGCCAGATTTAAAAGCAACATGGTGCTTCCCGAAAAGAAACCGGCATACACAAAAATAGAAACTACTTGTTTCCATGGCAAACGCAAAGAAATACCCTGCATTTTTGTAATGAGCAAAACGATGGGAAGAATGAGAAAAAAACGATAAAATGCCACCGCAATCGCATCCATTCCAAATGCATATAAAAACATGGTCAACATAGGAATAACTCCATAGACCACAGCAGAGATTCCTACTGCCGACATTCCTTTTCGATTCATACATCCACTTTCCTTCCATCCTAAATAGTTTATCCACGACATTATGTATTATACCATCGTTTTCCTTCTTTGCTTGTATATAACAGAAAAAACAGGAAGTTTGTTTTTTAAAGAAACAAATAAATTCCTGTTTTTCCATGCTTATTTTCTATCTTTGATTGCATCAATTGGTTTTTTACGTGAAATATGAAAGACTGGAAGTGCGGATGCTATGAATGCTACCACAAGAGCAATTCCCAAAAGCAGCAGCACCTGTATGATACCAAAATTCAAAATCGTCACAAGGATTCCAAATTGTTTTCGAATATAAACATTGATAAAAGTAACCGCTCCTGCCGTTGCCAATAACGCAAATACCCAGTTAATTAACGCAATAATCATGCTTTCATTTAAGAAAATTTTCAATACATCCAATCCTCTGGCACCAACCGCTCTTAAAATACCAATTTCTCGCTTTTTATTCGCTATGCTTGTCGCAATAAAGTTACAGAACAATACGGATGCGAACAGGGCAAATCCAATACCTACATAAAAGAATACTGGTCGTAAGGTATCCACAACAGAATTTACAGTAGTTAGCATCGGCATTACCTGATTTTCCAAATGAAAGCGAACATTATTTTGAGACGTGTAGGAATACGTAATCATATTTTTCAGCTGTTCATCATCTACCATAGGGGCAAGTACAAAATCACCTGTACCTTCTTCTTCAAATCCCATTTTCTGAATCATATGATTTTTTAAAACAACTGGATATTCCTCATCTAAAGTATTATCCCCAAAATAAATTCCTGCAATCTTATCTATTTTTGTTTCATTACCGCTAACATCATACATCAGCATTTCAGCTTGTGTCTTTTCCAGTTCTTTCTGATATGTTTTTATTATTTCTTTTAATGTCTTTAGCTGTTCTTCTTCACTATCTTCATAAGAAAGAGTACTTTCGATAATTGTCTGCAATGTTCTAGTACCATCTACTTTTACATTTTGAAACATACGATAATCCAAGTATACATCTCCATCATTTCTAAAATCTAGCAGTTTATCTTTCTCTACATCTTTTTCATTTTTGTAGTAGAAAACATCGAAATAATCATCCTCTACATTGATACTTGCATTGTATCCATTATTTTGCATGTAATACATGTGGTATGCATCAGTGATTTCCTGTAATTGATAAGGGGTAAGATATCCCATAGTATGATAACTGCTGTTTAGAAGTTTATCAAATTCTGAAGACAGGTAATAACTCATAACACCTTCCTGCTCATTTTTTAACGTTTCATAACGAGACAAGTCTATTTTTGTATCCACAATTCCACAAATCGTAAATTCTACCGCTTTGTTGTTGATAAGAACATTTAACTTTTTCCCAAGCAAATCTGCTTTATTTTTCACATCTGCTTTTTTTACGTTTCCATTCTTATCAACATTTTGAAAACCATATGTTTCAAATGTTTTCGCCAATACATCTGTAATTACAATTTCATTTGTTTTCTTAGGCAAATTTCCTGTTAAGGTAAACCCATTTTTCTTTAAACTATTTTCATCTATTGTGGATAATCCCTGTATCTGCGTTGGATAAAACAAACTATCACTGCCTTCTAAAAGTTTCTCAACATTGGTAATTTGTGAAGCCAGATCCAAATTTGTCTGATAGTTAGTTCCAGAGAAGGTAGCGGTAATATTCGCATTGGGAAATTGTTTCTGCAATGTTTTAACATCTTCCTTATTTAATTTGACCTGTTCATCATACGAATAATCACCACTAGATACTCTGTTTGCTTTGCCAAATTAAATATAATTTACTTGACTGTCTTTCATTGAATGAAACGTGGCAACTCCACGATCATATTTTGCCATCGTATCGGATAAACCAAACAAAGTAAAGGATACAACCGATAATAAAACAGTCATAAATAAACGAAATGGTTTCAGTTTTAAATTCGATAATGCCAGTTTCAAAGAACTCTTCAATGGAAGCTTTGATTTAATAAAAGAAATGGAAGCACCATCATAGCCTTTTGTATGAATATGTTTTTCCTTCGTGTCATGAAATACTTCCATTTCTCCGTTTTCCGCAATATGATTGATTTTTTTCATTTCCTTATTTGTATCTTTATGAAAAGAAATCATCATTTCTCCCTTATGCTTACGAATTTCCTCCATAATGGTTTGATAATCTTCTTCTTTCAACATTTCTACATTGGAAATGTTAATAAATTCATTTTCCACAATAGAAACTCCATTTTTCGACCTTGCTGGTGCTGCTCGTTCTTTACTTGTATCACTGATAACTTGTCCATCTGCCAATTCAATGATACGATCCGCATAATTTTTCGCAAATTCTTTATCATGCGATACAATAAGAACAAGTTTATCTTTTGATAGTTTTTTTAATGTATCCAATACTTGTTTTCCTGTATGGGAATCAAGTGCCCCAGTTGGCTCATCTGCCATAATAATTTCGGGATGTTTGATAAGTGCTCTGGCAATCGCAACTCGCTGCAGCTGTCCTCCAGATAACTCATTCGGTTTGCGATTTCCAAGTCCACTTAAATCTACTTCCTCTAAAATTTCCTGAATTTGTGTATCATCTGCTTTTTTCCCCTGCAGCTGCAATGCCAATGCGATATTTTCCTTTACTGTGAAATTATTCATCACATTATATTCCTGAAAAATAAAACCGATAAACGTATTGCGATAAGAATCAAAATCACTCTGTTTAAAATCTTTACTGGATTTTCCACAAATACTAATTTCTCCCTCATCAAAACTGTCCAGTCCCCCAAGTACATTCAACAAAGTAGATTTTCCACTTCCACTTTTCCCCAAAATAAAAACCATTCCCTTATCTTGAATGCTTAGGTTAATATCTTTTAGCGCATATACTTCATTATGCTTTGTTTTGTATGTTTTGGATAAATGTTTTATTTCTAACACAATTTCCACCTCCAACAGGATTTTATCATAAGCCTTTAAAAAGAAAAAAAGGAAATCTTAAGTTTTTCCAAAGATAACCTTTTATAATTCAAAACATACAATGTTTTATTCTTCATAATATATGTTTAATTCATAATTTTTTAAGGCTTTTTCTAAGTCTTTTTTCGGTTTTTCATCTAAGATAATACCTGTAAAACTATCCAGCCCTGCATAGCGATAATTTCCTTCCTGTTCAAACTTGCTTCCTTCACAAAGCATATAGGCTTTTCTTGTACATGATAAGACCGCTTTTTTGGTATAGCCATCTTCCAGCACATACGTATTTACACTATTTTGATATGGATCTATGCCAACTACACCTAAAAATGCAATATCAAAACGAAAGTTTTGTATCTGTTCTACTGTAAGACTTCCAATAAATCCATCTTTCCCGCGGTTAAAACTTCCACCAAGAAAAGTAAGTACAGCTTCACAGGAAGTCTGGAAAACACGCATAACTTCTACCATATTTGTTACAACATGTACTTTCTTATGCTGGCGTATGATTTCCTTTGCGACTTCTATATTCGATGTAGAGATATCCAAAAACACCATATCTCCGTCTTGAAGAAGTTTCAACGCTTCTCTTGCGATTTTTTGTTTTTGAGGTGTATTCACATTAATTCTTTGTGAAACATCTTCTTTATGTACATTTCTCTTCTCTAAAACAGCTCCTCCATAAGAGCGTTTCAACTGTCCATCTTTCTCTAAAGCAGCTAAATCTTTGCGTATACAATCTTCACTTACCTGAAATTGTTCTGCCAGCTCTTTTACACGTACACTTCCATTTTGATGCAAAGACGCAATAATTTTTTCCCATCTTTCTTTTACAAACATGTTAACACCTGCTTATCTAAAATTCAGAATAAATTTTTTCATTCAATTCTTCTATAATCTTTTCAGCTAATAAAACTGCATGTTTATAATCCTGCATGCTTGTATAGCTGTAAAAGGTATGCGCATAACGTGTAGGAATACCAATAACAATGGTAGGAATATTGCATGTATGAGAAATTCCTCCATTGGTTCCTCCCCCTCTACGTACACTTTCCTGTACAGGAATATTATATTTTTTCGCTATTTCCAAAGCAAATCTTTGAAAGCGAGGATGCGTAATCATAGAAACATCAAAATGTCTTAACATGGGCCCTTTTTTTAATGCAGATTGAATCATATACTCTTCTTCAAACGTATCATCTGCCGGACATCCTTCAAAACAAATCATAAGATCTGGCTTTATCTGCTGCATAACACTCTTCATGCCACGCTCTCCCACTTCTTCCTGGGCACTGATGGAAGCACTAATCGTTTTTCCAATTTCTTTCTTTTCCAAATCTTTTAAAGTTTGTATCAAAGCTGCACAGCCAATACGACAATCAAATGCTTTTCCTAAAAACATTTCATGCTTTTCATCATAACTGCAGCTAACTGCTGGAACTGCAAAACTTCCTATAGATATTCCATATTCGTTTATGACTTCTTCTTTACTGGAGGCCCCTACATCAATCAGCAAGTCTTCAAAATCCAAATGTTTATGACGTTCCTCTTTTTTTGTGAAATGTGGCGGTTTGCTGCAAACAACACCTTCCACCAGCTTTCCTTCTCTATTTTTGATCCATACTTTTTGTGCAGCTACATTTTCACAAATCCATCCTCCCAGCGGAAGAAAACGAAGAAGACCATTCGGTTTAATCGCTTGAATAATAAATCCTACTTCATCCCCATGTGCGTCAAGATGAATATGAAGCTTTCCTGTTTCTTTTTTTCTATGCATAATTAGATTTCGCATCGTATCTTCTTTACAATCCATAAAAGAAGAAACTTCCTCTTTCACAACAGATACCACATCATCTTCCATACCACTCGGTCCAAAAGATGTAGATAATTGTTTAATTAAATCAATTTCTTTCATATCCTTCCCTCTTTCTTTGTTGTTCATTATAACACGCATTCCCTTAAATTTCCATACCTTTAGTAAGTTTGGTTATAAATAGGCTTGATACACTCTTTATTTCGCTGCATGATCCAGTAACAACAGCATATTTGAAATAATGCAAATATCGCAAGACAAATTCGATAATCCATTACTTCCCCTAGTGCACCAACCAGCAAGCGAAAAACAATTGATACCATGGAATAAGCTACATTAAAGAAAGCATTTAATTTTGCGCGATTTTCATCTGGAATATAATTTTGTACGCTGCTTTCTCGAAGAGTCGCTGAATTGATACCAAGAAAACCGCATACTGCACGATTTACAAGCATAAGCGGATAGGCACTAAATAGTAAAACTGCATCCATAACAGCATACGAATAATAGACAAGCATAGAAATCATGAAACGCTTTTCCTTTGGTATTTCCACTTTATAATGAACAATTCCTCCCACAGTTCTTCCTATAAATTCAACAACCGTAAACATAGAGTACATCGCAATTCCCAAAGTTGGCGTTGTTTGAAAATACGCAATGACCAAAGAAGAGGTGCCCTCACTAATTCCTTGTGTAATTGGCATATACATATAAATCTTTTGAAGCCCTTTTTCCTTCTTCAAAAATCGAATACCTTCTAAAAAATTATTCTTATAGGCATTCCAATTAAATTTTCCTTCGCCATGTACTTCTTCCACATGATCAATACGGGATTCAAAAAAAGATGCGACCAGCAAAGATATCCCTTCTAAATAAACAATAAACGCCATTCCATATTGCTTATACAAAAATGCTGCCACAGGAGTTATCAATACCGAAACACTTGGATAAATCATAGAGGAAACTGTATATCCTTTCTGTGCAAAACCTTTTGGTATCAAGTTGGGATAATAACTTGTATAAGCCTGTTGATAAATAGTTCCAATTGCAGAGGTCGTAAAAGAAAACAACAAATAAATTTGAAAATCAAACCCAGCTTTTAAAATAAAAAACCCAAAACATAAATATAATAAACCATTTAAAAAATCCAGACCTACAATAACGGGTTTTCGTTTAAAACGATCAAGATAAGGAGAAATGATAATGGGAAGAATGACAGTAGGAATCATGGATATGGCAGAAAATATGCCCATTAAAAGTGTTGATTTACTGTTGTCAAAAACAACAAAAGACAATGCGAAATTCATGGCTACTCCACCAATACAGCTAATAATCGTACCTAAAGTTATAATTGTGAAGTTTTTTGTCCATAACGTTTGTTTCTGCTTCAAAATACCACTTCCCTTCCTTAAAAGAAGTATATCATGATTTTAATATGAAAAAAGATACAGTTTTATAGAAAATTCTATATAAAAACTATATCTTAATCGCTTATTTTTAAAATTTTTGAGAAAATTTCTTTAACATATAATATGCTTCTTTATATTTCCGATTGGCTTCCAATACTTCTAAAACATAAGATAAATGGTAGTATGCAAATCCTTTTGCTCGCTCTTTCTGTAACCTTTCAAACGTATGCATCAGCATATCTATATAAATATTATCTTTTTTATAATTTTCATGTGTTAAACGATACTCTACTACATCCAGCATCAACATATCCAAATCGTTAATATTTTCATATTCTCTTCCTTTGTGAATCCATGTTAATGCTTCCTCTTTTTTATGAAGATTTTCAAGACAAATTGCCATTTTGTGTGCATACAGGACATCTTTATGCTCATATTGTATTAAATAAGAATATGCAACATCCATCTTGCCTATTTCCATATAATACGTTGCGATATTATAATATGCCGCAAATACCAAATCTTCTTTTTGTAATGCTTTCGCAAATTCTATCGCAATCTGAAAGCTCTCCAGCATCAATGTTTCATCTAATGATGTATAACACATGCCTTGAGAAAACTTTGCATCTAATGCCAAATATAAGCTTCCTTCCTGTAAAGCATTATCATAGGCTCTTTGAAGAAGTTCCACTGCACGTACATACTTGCCTTTTATAAACAGCCAGGAACCATAAGCATCTGTATAAAAAGCACAGGGATTTAATTTTACTACTTTTTCAAATAATTCTTCTTTCTCATACAAAAGCGCATTTGATAAAGTATACAATTCATACTGGCGCTGATCCATAGTTTCTATATATTCTTCTAACGAATGAAGACTGTTTTGTATGGATTCTTCTTGAACTGTTTGTAAAGATGGAATATCTTTTTTCATAAGAATACTTATATTCTCTAATAAATAGAAATCTAAAAAGAAAGGAGAAGAAGAAAGTCGTTTTTCATTTTTCTTTAAATTTAAAACTTTTTCTTTCAACTTACTTATATCAAATGCATGAAAAAGAAGATGATAACATTCCTCTATACTCTGTTTTACTTCTTTTAAATATGCCGAATCTGTTTCATAATATAAATCTAAACGCTGAAAAAGCATTTGAATGATTTCCTGTGATGCATGTACTTGTCCAAGTTCAATTTTTGATAAATAAGATACTGCACAAATCCCTTTACACAATCCTTCCTGTGAATATGACTTTTCAATACGTGCTTTACGAATATATGTTCCTATGCGTTTATCCATAATCCATCTCCTATATCTTATATGTTTTATTAGAATACTTTTTATATAAACTGTCAAGAAATCATTTTTTATCATACAAATTAAAAATATACAAAAAAACCATCTTTCGATGGCTTCAATTTTTAGATGGCGCCTAAAACAGGACTCGAACCTGTGACCTGCCGGTTAACAGCCGGATGCTCTACCTACTGAGCTATTTAGGCATTTGCTGAATGCTCACTTATAATACCATAAAGGAATTTATTTGACAATACTTTTTTGATTTTTTAAATATGAAAAAACAGCGAATTGTTCGCTGTTAGTAATCAGATGTATTTGTTTTATCCTGCATCAATGCAACACCAGCACTTGTACCAATACGATCGGCACCTGCTTCAATCATGTTATCAAGATCTGCACGACAGCGTACTCCACCAGCTGCTTTTACAAGACATTTATCTTTTACCGTTTCTTTCATTAATTTAACATCTTCAACCGTTGCACCTCTTGTAGAGAATCCTGTAGATGTTTTTACAAATGTTGCACCTGCTTCTATACAAAGTTCACATGCTTTTACAATTTCTTCTTTTGTTAATAAACATGTTTCCAAAATAACTTTTACACAATGTCCTTTTGCCGCCTCTACAACAGCTTTCACATCATCACGTACCACATCATAGTGTCCTGCTTTCATTTCACCAATATTTAGTACCATGTCAATTTCACTAGCTCCATGTTCAATAGCATCTTTTGTTTCAAAAGCTTTTGCATTTGAACTCATAGCTCCTAATGGAAATCCTACAACAGTACATACTTTTACATCGCTGCCTTCCAGCTGTTTTGCACAAAATGGTACCCAATATGTATTTACACATACACTAGCAAAATCATATTCTTTCGCTTCTTTACATAAGGTTTCGATTTTATCCTGTGTCGCATCAGCTTTTAATAATGTGTGATCAATATATTTGTTAAGTTTCATATTTCATATCCTCCTGCAGAAACAGTATAACATGAAATAATAACGAAAAAAAGAAAACTAAACATCTTTTGAATAGAACTCAGGATTTGGTTTGTCAAAATAATTTGATGTAGCCTGATCCCATGCTTTTGATGTTGGTGCTTCTCCAAAATCCATTGCATGTTCATGTTCCTGTTTCTTTTTTAACATACGATGCAGCATAACAACATTCGCTCTTGTACTCTTGATTAAATGGTCCAAACATTGAGCGGCATATGCATCTTTACTTTTTTCATGACATGCTTCTAATCTTTTTAATACTTCTTCCTCTTTTTTTAGATGTGCATGAATTGCGCCAATAAATTCATTATGATTTTCCATTTTCTCTGGACGATCTACCTTGCTTTGTTTTAAATCAATTCTATGATACAAAGGATTAATATCCAGTTCTACATCAAAATACTGGTTATCCATACCACGAAGCTGATGTAATAACTGTGCTAAAATTTCCATATCATTTAGCTTACGAATACCTGCCTGCACAAATGCATTGTGAAACTCTCTGCCATACATCATATAACTTTCTCTTATGTATACAATGGCATCTTCCAACCCAATCTTGCATCCCTGCAGCTGATCCTTGATCATATCATATAAGCGAATATCCGGTTTTACCTTTCTAACATATTCTAATATTTCTTTTTCTTCATAAATATACATAGTTTCATCTCCTGTTCTTTTATTTTTAGTATGGCAAGTTGAAAATAAAATATGCTATTATAGTATAGAAAATAAAAACAAGGAGAATGTATATGAAAGAAATTCAAGTAAATCATGTTCACACAAAAGAAATCGTTGTAGATGAAAGTATGCTGGCATGCAAAGTGGGAAGCGGTATTGTTTCTGTTTATGCTACACCAATGATGATTGCGGCAATGGAAGGCTGCGCAGTAGAATGTTTAAATCCTTTTCTGGAAGAAGGAGAAACAAGTGTTGGTGTTATGATGAATACTACACATGATGCTGCTACACCTGCTGGCATGAAAGTTTATGTTACTGCAGAAATCACTGCAGTAGACCGCAAAAAAGTATCTTTTAAAATTACTGCCAAAGATGAAAAAGATACAATTGGAATTGCTGCACATGATCGCTTTATCGTAAACAAAGAAAAATTTGAAGCGAAAGCACAAGCAAAATTAGAAAAATAAAGAGAAAAAATGTCTGTCAACTTTATGGAAGGACAGACATTTTTTTATTATTATTTAATCCAGTGCTTTTATGTATCGCAGTTTTAATTTTGCACGTTTTTTCATTCTATGCATTAGTTTATTCTTTTCTTCTTGTATGAATGATGTTAATTGATGAAATTCTCTCTCATCTAATCCTTGACGAGAATATATTGCTTTTTCATATAAGGTATGAATTTCTTCCTGATCCTGTGCACCAAAACGACAAAGTGCTTCATAATACTGCATCAAGGCAATAGCTGCCTGTTTTCTATCAGAATTCATCATTTTCTTTTTCTTCCTGTGATAACGTATCTTTCTTTGTCCATAAACAAGAACAAGTACACCAAAAATACTTATCATAATATAAACATACTTAGGAATATGTATATTTAAAGTTGTCTGTGTGTTTGTATTTCTATTTCCCTGCTCATTAATCAACGTTTGAAAGTTTTCATTTTGCGTATTATTCTGCTCTTTTTGCGGATCTTCATTAGGCGTATTTTGTACATCTGTATTTGGTTGTGTGGAAGGATCTTCTATGGTAGAAGGAACTGTATAATCTTCATCAGCATTTCGAAAACCAGGAGTAACTTCTACAGGTATCCATCCTTTATCACGAGTAAATATTTCTACCCATGCATGAGCATCGCTATCTCTTGCAGTTCCTTTATAATCAGGTGTATAAGCATCTATGCGATACCCTTCTACATAACGAGCAGGTATTCCATAGTAGCGAAGCATCATTGTTGCTGCACTTGCAAAATGCACACAATATCCCCTATGACTCTGTGTAAGAAACCAGGTAATAAAATCTTGATTCTTTGGCGGATAACCTGGACTTAAGGTATAACTATAATTTTTCGAAAGATACGCTTTCACATAATTGATACACTCAAGAGGAGTTTGAAAGTGCTCTAGATACAATGTATTATCAAATATTTCTTCTAACTCAGATGGTATCTGCAAGTAATGATCATATACAAAATCTATATAGGCATTTCCTTCCTCTGAATCAAAATAGCTGTTATCTGTTAAAGAAGCAACATCCCATACTTCATAAGAATAATCTTTTTTCTCTTTAGGAAGCGTCATGTATGCATCATAATAAATTCCTGATTCCTGCTGTATACTGGATAGATTATAAGGTTCCAATGCATACTGTCTGTTTTTTCTTGTATCATGAATGATAATCTTCTCATCATCCTCTTGTTGTATTTGATTTGTATAAACATTCATCCATGTACGAATCTGATTCCATTTAATATGTTTCCCTTGCGCATAGCTTTCCTGTGTTAAAACCGTCCATGCATTATCATTATAGAAAGCACTGCTTAAGGTTTTTAAATATAATGCTTCTGATTTTTCTCTTTCTACTGTAAACTGTACTGCACCTGTATAATGACGATTTCCGGCAAGATTAAGATCCACCTCTCCTTCTTTTTCTTTACCATTCAAAAGACTATAGGAACTTCTATACAATACATCAACCAAGTTTGCCCGCAGACCTGATTTTATAGCACTAATTTGATAATATTGCGGTGGAAGCAGTGTAAATAGACTTACACAAACAACGACTATGCAGCTTGCAATGTACAAAAAGATACGCAACTCTGCTTTTGTATCTGAAGTCTTCTGTCTTTTTTTATAAAAAGAGATAAACAAAAGATATCCCCATAAAATAAACAATCCTATCGTTAATATCCAGGGGATTGGCGGACTATATAATAAAGATGGAAAAAAGAATAGAAATGTACATAGGAAAACAGTAAATAAATGACTTTCTTCAAAAATACAATGATACAGAATGATCATTTCCAGCAGAAAGATACTTACCAAAAGAAAAAACACACCTGTCTCAACACCAGTATTTGCTGGAATGGGAAACTGCTCAAAGGTATAGGTTGAAGTCTGTGCATACACAGTCGTAATTTGATTATAAATATAAAATATAGAAGTTTTCACCCAGGAAATATTAAGAAGAAAGAAAAGGAAGATAATAAGTATTATAAAAAATGGCAATTTACGCAGGAAATATCTTTTCTTTACTTCTACATATACAACAGAACAAATAATCCCTACAACAAAAAACGGCAAGTAAAGATTCATGATTGGAAAAACAGTTAAAAAATGAAGAAAAGGAAGAAATAAAGATACAAAATATAAGATATAATCAGCTCTATTTAGCTGTTTCATATACATTCCCTCCTTTAAGTGATGTAACTCCTTCTCCATTTACTACCCATGCGATACCATCTATATGCGGCAGGTAAAATTCCTGCGGTTTTGGATTCATTAACATTTCTTCAATACATCTTGCTATATCCTCTTCCTGCGTTATTTCAAAACTAGGCATTTCCATTTGACTTTGCCAAAAACAACGAATGGATTGTTCCTGTTTTAAAAAGAACAAAGCCAAATCTTTAAAACAGGAAAATGCATAAATACATTCTTCAATGGTTCCACTTAAATCAACAAATACATCAATTTCTTCCCTTTCTACAGACACAAATTCTCTTACCATTGTTTTTGATAGCTTATAGCTTAACTTATGATGAATTCTATTAAGCTTGTCTCCCGGTATATATTCACGTACTTCATGTTTATCTTCCATATAACCACTGTGATTGGAATTTATCCAGCCATTTTCTTTTTCTCCTGCATTTTCTATCTGTACAATAAGATTTGTAGGAAGTAAATCAGGTTTTATCATAAATGTCTGCTGCTGTTGACAGGAAAAACGTTTTTTAAACAAACCAAGCATATCATACCCTTCATATCCTTCAATACGTAAAATATAATTTCCAATCGCAGTTTGATCATCTTCAAGTATGACTTTTTCTTTACTGCCACTAAAAAGCCAGTAATTATGCTTCTGCTTTTCCCCAGTAAAAGAATTTTCCAATATAATTGGAATCTGCAGATTGATAAGTGGAAATAATTTGAAATTTCCACTACGAATCATAAACTGATGATTCTGGTATAAAAAAGCAAGCTTAATAGAAGAAATCTGTATACGCATTGCCAGAAAAGAAAAAAGAGGAAATGAAAGCAAAAGGATTAATACTAAAAGGAAGATATAACCACCAAAGAAAAGGTTACATATTCCTATAGGAAGCAATATGAACAGATAACCTATTCTATATCGAATCATTTTGATTTCTCCGCTTTTGGAGGAGTAATGGAAAGTAATATTTCATTTAATATCTGCGTCTTCTTTTGTATATTTCCATTATCCTGCTTAATATGAATACGATGCGCTATGACATCTTGGAATACATACACAATATCTTTAGGAACAACATAGTCTCTTCCATTTAAATACGCACTTGCTTTTGCCATATTTACAAGAGAAATTCCAGCACGAGGACTAGCCCCCTGATAAATAGATGCATGATTTCTTGTCGCATTCAACAATTCTACGATATAAATCAATAAATGTTCATGAATGTATACTTGTTCACATTCTTTCTGCATTTCCAGCATATCACAAGCACTAATCACTGGCTGCACTTCATAAGAAGCAGGTGTTTGTTTTCTTTTTAATATTTCCACTTCTTCCTCTTGTGTGGGATATCCCATATGTAAACAGATAGTAAAACGATCCAATTGGCTTTCTGGAAGCAATTGTGTTCCTGCTGAACCAAATGGATTTTGCGTCGCAATGACCGTAAAAGGAGAAGGCACCTTTTGTGTGTAGCCATCTATCGTTACCTGGCCTTCTTCCATTACTTCTAATAACGCTGCCTGTGTCTTGCTGGAAGTTCGATTGATTTCATCTGCTAAAAATATATTACAAAACACAGCTCCTTTATGGAATTGCAATTCTCCACTTTTCGCATCTATCATAGAAAATCCCACAACATCACTAGGCAATACATCTACTGTAAACTGTATCCTTTTCGTTTCTAGCTGCATTGCTTTCGCAAATGCTGCTGCCATCATTGTTTTTCCAACACCTGGAATATCTTCCAAAAGAACATGTCCTTTCGCAAGCATCGTCATTAAGATTTTTTTTGCCTGTTCATCTTTTCCTACAACAGCTTTTTGTACTTCTTGTAAAATCAACTCTGTTTTTCTCATAACCATTTTCCATTCCTTTTTTCTTAAGATTAAAATATTCAAAACAATTTGTCAAACATCAATTTATGAAGATATTTTAAAAATTTTTTATTAAACAAAGTATAAATTTCTAATTATCTTTTTATATTTTCTTAAATGCTCGTAAAGCCTTATTCTATGTGCTTTCGAGTATTTTTACTGTAGGAAGATACTTCACGTTTCTTTGCATATTTCCTCATGTCTTAGCTGTCAGAAGTGGTAAATAAGTAGTAAATTCATTTGTACTACTAAGCAACAAGACGCTCCTGTTGCTTCTCTTTATTCAAGCGTTTCATTTCTGCCATTGCAGAATCGAATGTTGCATGTGCGTAATAGTTCAGCGTCATGGCTATATTAGCATGTCCCATAATGTACTGTAATGCCTTTGGATTCATTCCTGCATTTGCATAGTTGGTACAGAATGTATGTCGCAAACTATGTGGAGTGATGTGTGGCAATTTATCCTCGTTATACTTATTGTATTTCTTAACAAGACCTTTCATCATGCCGTTGTAATCACTTGCCACTTTTGGATAGTTCTTTCTATTAAGAAAGAGGAAATCACTATATCCATCAATCTCAACACGCTTATCATTCTTTCGATTCGCTAACACTCGCTTAAATGCTTGATAGGCTTCTTCAACCATAGGAACTTGACGTTCGCCACTTTTGGTCTTTGGTGTTTCAATGTAGTACCCAATTTCAGTATCTCTCAATAGCTGATGGTCTATATTGACAAGACGATTCTCAAAATCTAAATCTGGAAGTGTCAAACCACCAAACTCTGAAATACGAAGACCTGTTTTTAAGAGTATCAGAATTTCATCATAATTTTTGCTGTAGGTTTTATCAGCTTTTGCAAAGGCTAACAGTTTTTCTTCCTGTTCTTCTGTTAGTACGGTCTTAGGGACAGTATCATCATCAAGAACTGCTTTCAGTTGAAAGTCAAATGGATTCTTCCGAACACAATCATCTTGTATAGCAATATAGAATGAAGCCTTTAAAGAACGTTTGTAGTTATTGATGGTTTGATAAGCATAACCATTTTCACTCATTCTAATAGCCCATTCTTTAGCGTCTGATGGCTTAATACTGTCAATACTTCTTACACCTAACTTGTCTTTCTTCAAAATATCCATAAGATATTTGCGTCCAGTTTCAGTGTTTTTTCTAACCTTTGGTCTTTGAGCGTTCTGTTTTGCGTAAAGCTGGCAGAGTGTCATTTTCTTTCCTACAACATCAATACCATCATGAATGTCTTTCTGTAACTCTGCGATTTTCTCTCTAAGTGAGATACAATCACGCGTTCCTGCTGGTACTCGGTCTGTAGCCACAAGTTTCCACGAGTAAACAAATTGCGGTTCTCCAAATGAATCTATATATTTGTATAAGTATCTTCCGTCTTTTCGTTGGCTCTCTCCAGTCTTTAAGATTCGACCTTTATTGTCACGTCTTTTTTCTGACATGGCATTTGCTCCTTTCCTTTATGGAAAGAGCCTTGATACGACTTAATACTATTTTATCATATACAAGACCCTTTGGCGACGCTAGATTGCGTCCAATGTATCTATAATTTTTTCAAATTGTTTTCGTTTAATCTGAATACGATTGCCATTCATAATCAGCCAATTTGCATTTTTATTTTCCTCTGCCAAGCGTCGTAGCTTGTTTTCGCCAATACGAAAATATTTTGACGCTTCTTCAATGGTTAGGGTATAACGTTCCCAAATAGGAATGTCAGTCTGCTTCATAAAATCCTCCTTTCCAAATCACTTATTTGGATTTCATAAAAGTTGTTTTACCAGCAATCGAACAGCTTTAGCAAAGCTCACGGGAGTTCCACCCCTGCATGGTTCTCATGTAGCCATACTCATTGCCTGCGACGGTTTTATCACGCTCGGACTATTGACTGTATGGGAGTATCATTATCACGATAAGAATGTCGTTGCAGGCAATCCTGCTAAAGATTGCTTCTCGGATCACTAACATGAATCGCTCGCTATCTTTATAAGATAGGTCATGGCGGTTAGTTCCGTTGGCTCTTTTCTTATCGAAACGTATTCGATTACTTTTATTCAGTTTTCAAAGAACAATGGCTCGTTAGCCTATCAAAACACATTGAAAGCTCAATATGCTTTGGTGGAATAACAAACCTCCCTGTTCGGGAAGCGTGGAATGGTTTAGCACGCTTCCACGAAAGGAGAGAGGATATTACTTAATTTCAAATGACAAAATCTTTGTAATCAGTCTGGTTTCCATTCTTCCACGTAAGACTTCATCAACGACCATACTTTGATTGCCATATTCATCTTTCATAAGTCGTAGGGAACGCTTCGTTATGTACCCTCTGTAATGATGTAGAATCTGGTTAATCGCTTCGGTATCGCCATCTGTTGCCTTTACAATGAGAGGAAAGGGAATCATAGGATATTGTGTTTTCATTCTTCAAATTCCTCCATAAACTTTTTAATTAAGGCTAGTCCACTGGTTCTATGCCGATAGACAGTAGAACGGTTCAATTTCAACAGGTCTGCAATTTCTGAATCGCTCATGTCCATAAAGTAAAACAGCAGTAGAATTTCACGTTTCTTGTCTGGCAACTCACGTAATGCTTCACTCAACAAATCATTTTCAACGCCTACTGATAACCCATTGAGTGTAAAAATCTGAAAGTCAGTTGAATAGTTATCTGTTGTCGCAAACTGGCTAACAAGATAATCGCCAACATCCGAAAAGGACACCTCACGCTTTGCAATCCTTGAAAGATAAAGCATATAATTCTTTCGCTCGTCTTCCATAGCACGTTTACAGATATAGTCAAACTGATTTTCTATTGTGGTCTGAAAAGAAGATGGTTTCATGTTTCTCACCCCCTTTCTGTCTAGGAAAGGAAGTGAGCCTTGCTCGTTTATCTCCTTTCACTCTTAGTCCCAATGTGAAAGGGGGATTTGTTGCATTACTGATAAATAAACTTTGTAAAAAAGTTCTGAATAGCCAAAAAAGCATATAAACAGATTTATTTCTCTGTTTACATGCTTCTGTTATTCTATCTATATGATTTATAAAACCACATTGGTGGACGTACTTATCTATTGCAGATAGACGACTTTTTTTGACAAGAACCCAATGTAAGGAAATTTATTGTATATGATGTACTTCATGGCGACGTTGACCTCCAACAAACCGCCATTTGGAAGTAATATACAATATTTTAACAGCGTAAATAGCACTACCATATAACGGTTTTTTTTATTGGCGTTTAGTAGTGCTTTTTATTAAATATAAACCTATAAACCATATAACACGTTTTTCTATACCTGTTTTTAATTCAGTAGGAACAATAAAATGTATAGAGGTGGTCTACTATGCGTAAAAAAGAAGATAAATATGATTTTAGAGCCTTTGGTTTAGCCATTAAAGAAGCTCGATTGAAACGAGGTTTAACTCGTGAACAAGTGGGAGCATTGATTGAAATTGACCCACGGTACTTAACTAATATTGAAAATAAAGGGCAACACCCCAGCATACAAGTTCTTTATGACCTTGTATCGTTACTTCATGTTTCCGTTGATGAATTTTTCTTACCTGCTAATAACTTGGTAAAAAGCACCCGACGATTACAGATAGAGAAATACATGGATAGCTTTACAGACAAAGAACTATCCTTAATGGAATCTTTAGCCAGCGGTATCAACGAAGCAAGAAACATCGAAGACTAATTAAAAGAATCCATACATAACGGAAAGAGCCGATAAAATGAGATTGTATTAATCTCATTTTATCGGCTCTGCGTCTTTGCGTCTGGCTCTGTAATCACAGTTACTTTGAACTGCTTTATTTCAATTAAATTTTCTTGTCTGCATTTCGGACAATAGAGGGGGAATTTTTTTAATTCAGTATCTTCCCTTATCTTTAATCGTGTTTTATTTCCACATACAGGACATGTTGAGGCGGTAAGTTTGCTAGTCAAGGAGTAAAACGACGAAGATTAGCATTTACTTCCGCCCATGCGATAGCTGTCCGTGATTGACAAGTGCTAGCACGCAGACAGAACGGAGATAGCGAACCGCTGAGTGTGTCGCTCTGCTCGTAAAAGCTTAGAAACCTTTGAACGAAAGGGATAATGAAAGCCTTGATTGCAAGGCTTTTTGCTTTATGGTGGGTAAGTATCAGAGTGAGAAAATTTTTGGAATGAGTAGAAGTGATAGCTAGAAATTATCAGTTTCTATTTCCATTTACCCTGTGGGTACGTGTTTGTTTCCATTGACAAGGAGTTTGTGGGAATAGAAATGTACCCACCTTGTTTGAATCAAGTGAAGTGTAGTTGAAGGAAATCTGTTGAAAGCAATACTTCATTTTACCGAATAAGTAATAATTTAGGCAACTTCAAATCGATTAAAAAAAACTATTTTAAAGGTTAAGAGTAGACAAAAATTGTCCACTCTTTTTTGCAAACTCAATTTATCAATAAATGAAATGAGGGAATGTAAAATGAAATATTTTGAGGTTGAGTTAGAAAATCCTGATGAATTTTTAAAACTACAAACAGAAGATTTTGTGAAAGCTAATCGCTTGCTACTAAGGAAGATAATCCAGAGCGTTACAGTCTATGAAGAAAACTTCGTCATATCCTTTAAATCTGGCATCGAATTGGAAGTATGAGTCTCATTCCATAACTTTTATATTGAACATATCATCTTGTTGTGTTATACTATAAATTGATATAAACAAAGATGTAGGAGGAACCGAAACTATGACAGCCTCAATGCGTTTAAGATAAGCTGGCAATAAAAAAAGCAGAATCTATACCCGATGATAGGCTTTTTTGTTGTGCTTATTTATACGATATTGAGCATTCATTAGTTACGGTGAGGATATTGGTTATTTAACTATACCTTTATTTAACTATGTCTTTAATATGAATGTTTCCAAATTGTATGTATGCAGACCAAAAGCCACATTGTGGGGTTTGGCCTGCATTTTTTATTGCCTAGAATGCTATTCAAAATAGAAATTCAAGCAAAATAATATGCAGGAGATAATATAAATGGAAAAATACAACAATTGGAAACGAAAATTTTATGCAATATGGGCAGGGCAAGCAGTATCATTAATCACTAGTGCCATCCTGCAAATGGCGATTATTTTTTACCTTACAGAAAAAACAGGATCTGCGATGGTCTTGTCTATGGCTTCATTAGTAGGTTTTTTACCCTATGCGATTTTGGGACCTGCCATTGGTGTGCTAGTGGATCGTCATGATAGGAAGAAGATAATGATTGGTGCCGATTTAATTATCGCAGCAGCTGGTGCAGTGCTTGCTATTGTTGCATTCTGTATGGAGCTACCTGTCTGGATGATTATGATAGTATTGTTTATCCGTAGCATTGGAACAGCTTTTCATACCCCAGCACTCAATGCGGTTACACCACTTTTAGTACCAGAAGAACAGCTAACGAAATGCGCAGGCTATAGTCAGTCTTTGCAGTCTATAAGCTATATTGTTAGTCCGGCAGTTGCAGCACTCTTATACTCCGTTTGGGATTTAAATGCTATTATTGCCATCGACGTATTGGGTGCTGTGATTGCATCTATTACGGTAGCAATTGTACGTATACCTAAGCTGGGTAATCAAGTGCAAAGTTTAGAACCAAATTTCATAAGGGAGATGAAAGAAGGAGTTGTGGTTCTGAGACAAAACAAAGGATTGTTTGCCTTATTACTCTTAGGAACACTATATACTTTTGTTTATATGCCAATCAATGCACTATTTCCTTTAATAAGCATGGAACACTTTAATGGAACGCCTGTGCATATTTCTATTACGGAAATTTCCTTTGCATTTGGGATGCTAGCAGGAGGCTTATTATTAGGAAGATTAGGGGGCTTCGAAAAGCATGTATTACTAATAACAAGTTCATTTTTTATAATGGGGACCAGTTTAGCCGTTTCGGGAATACTTCCTCCAAATGGATTTGTAATATTCGTAGTTTGCTGTGCAATAATGGGGCTTTCGGTGCCATTTTATAGCGGTGTGCAAACAGCTCTTTTTCAGGAGAAAATTAAGCCTGAATATTTAGGACGTGTATTTTCTTTGATCGGAAGTATCATGTCACTTGCTATGCCAATTGGGTTAATTCTTTCTGGATTCTTTGCTGATAAAATCGGTGTAAATCATTGGTTTTTACTATCAGGTATTTTAATTATTGGCATTGCTATAGTTTGCCAAATGATAACTGAGGTTAGAAAATTAGATTTAAAATAAACAATATTGGAGGAATATTTATGTATCTTATTTTCATGTAACTCTTCCTGCTAAAATCGCAGGGTTTTCCCTGCATACAAGCAAATGAAAGCATGCGATTATAGACAGGAGGAAATGTTATGGAATTAATATTAAAAGCAAAAGACATTCGTGTGGAATTCAAAGGACGCGATGTTTTAGATATAAATGAATTAGAAGTATATGATTATGACCGTATTGGTTTAGTAGGAGCAAATGGTGCTGGAAAAAGCACTTTACTCAGGGTACTTTTAGGAGAATTAACTCCCCCAGGATGTAAAATGAATCGTCTGGGTGAACTTGCCTATATTCCCCAGTTGGACGAAGTAACTCTGCAGGAGGAAAAAGATTTTGCACTTGTAGGCAAGCTAGGTGTTGAGCAATTAAATATACAGACTATGAGCGGTGGTGAAGAAACAAGGCTTAAAATAGCACAGGCCTTATCGGCACAGGTTCATGGTATTTTAGCGGATGAACCTACGAGCCATTTAGACCGTGAAGGAATTGATTTTCTAATAGGACAGCTAAAATATTTTACAGGTGCACTGTTAGTTATTAGCCATGACCGCTATTTTCTTGATGAAATAGTAGATAAAATATGGGAACTGAAAGATGGCAAAATCACTGAGTATTGGGGAAACTATTCTGATTATCTTCGTCAGAAAGAGGAAGAACGTAAGAGCCAAGCTGCAGAATACGAACAATTTATTGCGGAACGTGCCCGATTGGAAAGGGCTGCGGAGGAAAAGCGAAAACAGGCTCGTAAAATAGAACAGAAGGCAAAAGGTTCTTCAAAGAAAAAAAGTACTGAAGACGGAGGGCGTTTAGCTCATCAAAAATCAATAGGAAGTAAGGAAAAAAAGATGTATAATGCTGCTAAAACCCTAGAGCACAGGATTGCGGCCTTAGGAAAAGTAGAAGCTCCGGAAGGCATTCGCAGAATTCGTTTCAGGCAAAGTAAAGCATTGGAGCTCCATAATCCATACCCTATAGTCGGTGCAGAAATTAATAAAGTATTTGGGGATAAGGCTCTGTTTGAAAATGCATCTTTTCAAATTCCGTTAGGAGCAAAAGTGGCGTTAACTGGTGGTAATGGAATCGGAAAAACAACTTTAATCCAAATGATCTTAAACCATGAAGAAGGAATTTCTATTTCGCCTAAGGCAAAAATAGGTTACTTTGCACAGAATGGTTACAAGTACAACAGTAATCAGAATGTTATGGAGTTTATGCAGAAGGATTGTGACTACAATATATCAGAAATTCGTTCAGTGCTAGCATCTATGGGGTTCAAACAGAACGATATTGGAAAAAGTTTATCTGTTTTAAGCGGTGGAGAAATTATAAAATTGTTGCTTGCTAAAATGCTCATGGGTAGATATAACATCCTAATAATGGATGAACCCAGTAACTTCCTTGACATACCAAGTTTAGAGGCTTTGGAAATACTAATGAAGGAGTACACCGGAACTATCGTGTTTATCACCCACGATAAACGATTACTCGAAAATGTAGCAGATGTAGTTTATGAAATTAGAGATAAGAAAATAAATCTGAAACATTAAATTTAAGGTAGTCGCTGGTCAGTATAGTCTGTTCTGGTTGGCGACTCCATTGTTAAAGAGTATAAAGACTTTAGATTTTATGAATATTAAAAATAGGAACAGTCAATTGAACTGCTCCTATTTTTCTGCTAAATATATTGTAGTTTTCTTATATGTATAATGATAGATTAGCGGATTCTCATCTACGGTACTTACTTCAAATATGAAGAAGTGATCGCGGTTATCTCTGGACTTTTCCTTATTGAGGACAAAGTAATTCTTACGTGAAGTCGCCATTGTTTTTAGGATATCATCAGTTAGGAAGGTCAATGGAATATTCATGTTAGAGTAGCGGTAGAAGTCACGTTCAAAATCTTGGTAGCTCTCGCTATAATAGTCCATTTGTAGGTGATTACGCTGAAACTCAAGCTGATTCATAGAGCACCTCCTCGACAAGTTCAATACTAATAATGTCTTTTAATTTCAAATTGATGTGACCTGTTGTAGTTTTTATCAAAATGAAATCTTTGGTCAGACTTGGTATTGTTCCAGTGTAGGAAACACGCTTGTTTTTTTCAATCACTTGAATGCGTGTGCGTAGCTGCCCGGCGTATACTTGACTGAGGAGTAATAATTTCTTCTCTAGTGATAAGTCAGACATGTACGTTACTTTGTTTGTATCATCAGAGAGTGCTGATGCATGTTCAGATAGGAAAAAGCCCATCCATTTTTGCATCTTTGTATCCTGGTACTCTCTTGCTGATTGAAATGGTAAATATGAACGGTCAATCATATCAAATCCTTTCTATGCAGAGGCAAGGGTATTTTTATCAAATTGAATCGTAAAACCTTGAATTCCCCCACCTGTGTAACATTCTTTAAAGCGATTGATTACCTCAGTATAGATTATCACAGATGAGCTTGTTGGCTTAATGCTAAATGTAAATTCCAATGGTAATCGGTTTTCAGATTTAGCATGTACTAGTCGTATCGATATTTCAGTTGTTTTGAGTTTTCTCTGACGAAGTTTTGAAGTTGCTGTTTCAACGATTCCATGTAAAAATCTTTCAAGCATTTCAATATCATTACATCCTTTGCTACGGATTTCTGAAAATTGTACTGTATTTTTTTCTTGTTTCATTTTAATCCCTCCAATCCACCCGCGGAATGACCACCGATAAGTTTACTGCGTTCAATATTTCTGGAACCTTCAGTTAGGACGGTTCCTTTTTGTATGGCTAAAAAACCAAACTGTTCTCTGACAACATCAATAGCTGTCTGAAGTCTATTATCTTTTTCAATTTGTTCTACATCATCAAAGAGTGATAGTAGAGTATAGCTTTCATCTACGAAGCCACTATAAGATACACCAATTTGTCTCACTGCACCAGAGGTGTATTTTTTCGGAATAATACAAGTACATGACTCACCATTGTTTTGGGGAGATTTGCGGGTTCAATTTTATTCTGAGCATTTATAGATTTTTTCATCTCAGTCCTAGAATAGCCAATATGAATAGAAACGACAGTAGTCAATACTAGGGCTACTGTTCCGTTCCACAGTATCATTTAAAAATCATTTTCACACCCTTTCGTCTATTAGTATAGAAGAAAGCTCTCAGCACACAATATCCACTTGTAGTTTATAATAACTATCTCCTCCTTTACACTTTAATTCAAATCTTTATTAAAAAATATTTCATCTTATTTAACAAGAAACCATATTTATATAACAACATAAAATACACTAAGTTATTTTATTGAACATATATCGTACTTTATCTATCCGACTATTTGGACGACGGGGCTGGCAAACAGGTTCACCGGTAGTAACATGGTACCCTTTTAACTCTGTTAAACAAACACTACGTCCATTTGTAAAGAAAGTTAAATCACTACGATATTCTTGAATACACCGAGCAGGGATTTCTCCACTAAGAATGACCTCATTATTTTTCAATTGAGTGTCTACGATGTTCGCACAATATTTAGGAGCATCGTTGTATGCTCGTGAAAGATATTCCTGTGGCGCATAAATTTTAAAACTAAGATATGGCTCTAACAATTCTGTTCCAGCTTTTTTTAAGACTTGTTCCAATACAATAGGAGCAAGCATCCGAAAATCTGCTGGGGTACTAACAGGGCTATAGTATAAGCCATACTTAAAACAGATTTTACAGTCCGTCACATTCCAACCATACAATCCTTGTTCACAGCCATAGCGTATCCCTTCCATAACTGCATTTTGAAATGATTGATTTAAGTATCCAAGAGAAACCGAGCTCTCATACTGCATTCCACTTCCCAACGGAAGCGGTGATACAGATAAACCAATGGAAGCCCAGAAAGGATTTGGCGGCACTTCGATGTGAATGGTATATTCTGCATTTTTTAACGGTCTCTCCATATAAATGACTGTAGGCTCTTTTAGTTCTATCTCCACATGATACTTTTCTTGCAACAGTGCACTAATCACTTCCATTTGTACTTTCCCTAAGAAAGAAAGTATAATTTCATGTGTCGTAGAATCCACGTAATATCGTAGAAGCGGATCACTATCTGAGATTTCCAAAAGGGCATCAAGCAACATTTCTCTCTGTTCAGGTTTACTCGGTTCAACAGTTGTTTGTAGTAGAGGGTGCGGATTTTCAATCTTTTTTCTCTGTGGCAATAGTTTTGTATCTCCAAGAACACTATTTAACTTCAAAAACTCATTTTGCAAAATAACAATTTCTCCAGAATAAGCTCTATCAATCTTACATAATTCACCATTTATTGAAGTATACATTTCTGTAACTTTTATTTTTTCTTTTTCTGATACTCTAACCGAATCTCGTAAATGTAGTACTCCACTATAAAGGCGTATATATGCAAGACGTTGTCTTTTTTTTGTATATTCAATTTTGAAAACATTTCCGCAAAGTTCAGACGGACCTCGATGTGTTGATGAATAAAATTTATTAGTAATAACTTCTATAAGGTTATCAATCCCTATATTACTTTTTGCACTTCCATGATAAAGAGGGAACAGAGAACAATTCTGAAATCTTATGCTTTCCTCTTGTTCGAGTTCCAATGCTTCTAATGATTTACCGGACATATATTTCTCTAAAAGGTCATCGTTTCCCTCTATTACCGTATCCCATTGTTCAGATTCGGTAAAGTTCGTCACACACATATTAGGATACAGTTCTACCTTCTGTTTGATTACAATTTCGGCAGAAAGTTTCTCTTTAATATCCTGATAAACCGTTGATAAATCAATTCCATTTTGGTCAATCTTATTGATAAAAAAGATTGTGGGAATCCCCATTTTCCTAAGTGCATGAAATAATATACGAGTTTGTGCTTGTACGCCATCTTTTGCAGAAATCAGTAGAATTGCCCCATCTAAAACTGATAATGAACGATATACTTCTGCTAAGAAATCCATATGTCCTGGCGTGTCTATGATGTTCACCTTCGTATTTTCCCACTGAAAAGAGGTTATTCCTGTCTGAATTGTAATTCCTCTCTGACGTTCTAAAAGCGTATTATCCGTCCTCGTTGTACCTTTGTCCACGCTTCCTAATTCTGTAATCGCTCCACTGTTATATAATAAGCTTTCTGTTAAGGTAGTTTTTCCCGCATCAACATGAGCTAAAACTCCAATATTAATAATTTTCATGTGATTTTCCTCCATTCAAAAGCCCAAAAGGGCATAAAAATCCCAGTGATAAATACTCTTATCACTGGGATTTTTATGCATAACCATAGGCATACAAAGCATACAGATATTCTCCGGATACTTTAGAATCACATGATAAAGGTATTCTTAAACTGGGTACAAAAAACTAAGCCCTCCTAAAAAAGGACATCCAATTATTTGTTCCCACTATCAAATTGACAGTTTATTTAAGAATACCTTGCCGCATATTTATTAACTCCTTTTAAATAGATACTTAAATAATAGCACGTAAGAGCATATTTGTAAAGGAATCTCCAATTTTTTATCAAAGAGAGTACGTGATTACAAAATAGCTGTAATAATGTACCAATATTTGTTATTCTATAATCTTCCAATTACTCCCGTTCTTTTCAAGTACCAAATCAAATTGAGATACCTGCGTTGCTTTGGTCTGCTGGTCGATATACTCCACTGTCAGCGATACCGTGACTTGATTATCCTTACGATTGTGAATAGGATTTACCAGTTCTTGAAAGATGTACTCTTTTCCGATTGGTTTTAATATCCCGTCATTCACATAGTAGGAAAGTTCACTGGCTGTCGCTGTAGGATAGAGCTTGAAGAACGTCGTTAAAAACTCATTGATTTCATTGGTTGTAATGGAATCAACCGTCCCCTCACTTTCAATGGCTTTTGGTTTATAACTTGATTTCTTAGGTATGTTGGTAATGGTCGGATTCTTAACCAGTACCATATTTCCAGAACCATCTACATAGACACTCACAATATAAGCAGAGTGGACGGTCTTTGTATTTTCTCCCTCTGTAATGAGCTGGTCTACACTGTAGGTTACATTAAACTCATTGTCGCCAGTTGGCTCTACCGTCCATATCTGAAATCCTCTTACAGAAGACGATACAGGAATATCTTTGCGTACTGTATCAACATTGAGAGCTTGAAGTTCATCTGTCAGATAGCCTTTTAGACTTTCCATTCGATTATCAATGGACTTATCGGATTGCTCCCATGAATAGTAGACTTTCGCAAAGTTCTCTACAAAATTTTCTACATGATGAGTATCAACGTATTCCTTTTCTATGATAGTTGTTTCGTGAATAGTATGAGTATCTATAGCTGTAAAGTGCTTGAATATCGCAAAGCTGAAACTAAGCCCTAAAAGTACCCACAAGGCAATCACAACCTTTTTATGAGGATTGACCTTATAGACACGAGGTTTCTTTTCCTTTGGTATCTGTTTTTCTTTATTCTGATTTTTTCTAAATTTCATCATTAAATCTTCCTTTCTCATTGTTTGATTCGTCCTGCTCCCACTAAATGCTGTTGCCAGTAGGGGCTTGTTAAGTCGGCATAACCGATTGGGTCGCCTGCATGAAACATACGGTTATTGCCAAGGTATATCCCAACATGAGTAATATAAGAGCCAGCGTTATAGGTAGAATGAAAGAAAACCAAATCGCCAGCTTGTGCTTCCGATAGTGGGATATGCTGGGTCACATCATATTGCTGTTGTGCGGTTCGTGGTAAGTTAATTCCAGCTTTTCCATACGTCCATTGTGTCAGTCCGCTACAATCAAAAGAAGTAGTCGGGGAAGCTCCACCGTAAACGTATCGCCAGCCCTCATATTTCAGTGCTTCGTCCATGATGGCTTGTACCGTATCATCATCAAACTCTGTTGTGACAAGATACTGCGTTACCAGTTGCACATAAAACATATTGCCATAGTTGTATCGCCAGCCCCCATTGATAGGTATGGCTATGGGATTGGGGTAAGACACTTTTTCGCCACCTGAATACTCTTTTGAGAAACTTTGAGCCAGTTCAAAGGTATATTTATTTCCACGATTAGCCACATACCCTAAGAAACCACCACCATAATTGTAGGACTGGATAACCGATTCTAAATCTACACTGAGCCTTTCGCTACTGGCTAATAATTCACTGAAATACTTCACACCTTGCTTAATGGATTCTTCTGTACTCAATGAATTAGGTGGAAGACCGAGGGATTCCGAGGACTGCATAACATCTTCCGCAGTACCGCCCGATTCCACCTGTATAATCGCAAGAAGTATGTTGACATATTCTTCAACGCCATATTCTTTGGCATATTTTTCTACCATAGGCTTATGAGCCAGCACTTCTGCGGAAACATTCACACCTCCATAATGAATATTGGAAATTCCGCTGTCCTGTTCATCTGAAAATAAAATGGCAACAAACAGAAGCAGTGAGAAGACCATCAAGAATAATCCAGAACCACCAATCACTAAAGTTTTCAACTTCATGGTTTCTTACCGACTTTCTTAATGGTGGCGGTTTTGATTGGTGGTCTACTTCTTGTATTTTGTAGTGGTACTCTTTGAACAGTAGACGGACGTTCTTTTGTGATTGGACGTTGTGAAGTTCTATCTGCTGTAGTGGTTGAAGTTGCTGGCTTTTGAACGGTTTTTTCTTGAACGGTATTGCCTTGGCGTTCCACTTTTGGACTTGAAAAATCGGACTTAACTGCTGGACGCTCTTGTTTGGCTTGTTGAGATTCCTTATATGAAGTCTGAATATTAGACTGTTTTGAGGTCTGTTCATCATGATATTGTTCTTGTCTTGTAGTCGGTCTTTCATGAACAGAAGAAGCAGGCTGTTTTTTCTGTTTGACCTGTTCCATTTCAGAGCGACGCTTCGCAATGGTTTTTCGCCTTTGTTCCTGCTGTTCCTTGCGTCCACTGGCTCTGTCCGCTTTGGTTTGAGAAATACTACTGGTTAAATCACGGACATTCTCTTTTACTTTGGATTTTCCTTGATATACTGCATATCTTGCATTGGTCGGCAAATCTTTAACCTGTTCTTTCAAACCACTAGCAGTGTCTACCATTCTGTCTTTGGTATCAGCTACTGTACCGATGGTTTGACCGATACGTTTTCCAAGTGTTGATTTTTCCTTTCCGTCTGGTCGGGAGTGATCTGCTTGTGTCCTTGCAGAACTCCCCGAACCCGACTGTCCTTTTTTACCTGTAACAATGGCAGACCCAGCCCCTAGAGTAGTCATGGAACGTCCAAGTTTCCGCTGTAGACGGTGCATGTGAGCGTGCATAAGCATACGAGGTTTTCTCATCACACGACTTCCCACACTTTGAGAATCGTTACTCTGTAGAGAAAACATACTCATTAAATCGCCCAGCTTGAAGTAGATTCCTGCAAAGGTCACAATCTGTAGAAAAGCAATCAAAAAGAACGGATAACCAGCCGATAAGGTATAGAGCATGGTTGAAATACTAAATGCTGTCGTAATAATCAATGTGATTCCAGCTCGTGTCAAAATGGTATTAAAGAGCTTTGTTATGGCTCGTTTTGACATACCATCAAATGATGGAATCATGCTTAAAATAAAGCTCACAGGCAGAAACATAGCATAGATGATAAAAAGTACCTGCGAGAAAATCATGATTCCTGTTAATAGGAATACAAATATGGAAATCCCAATATTGAAGACAAATAGGAAGAAGACTGTACCTAAACGGTTAATGGTCTTTGTAATGGTTAGATTGGTATTGCTTCTGTCTTCAATTTCTTCCGCAACAATTTTTTCTCTGTCTTCGCCATTGTTGGAATCTGGGCTGGTGGAGAGCAGGCTTTCCACACGGTCAATACCGATACTTTCAATGTCTGAACTGTTGTATTGAAGCAGTAGCCACGGTTGCTGAACCTGTATGGAAAACAGGCTATCTCTGATTAAGTCCACGCTGTCCTTGCCTTGACTATCGGAATGGGGCATGACAATCTTCGTGCCAAGTGATAAACTGGCATTACTGATGTCTGATGAAAAGTCATTGATTTTTTTAATGTAGTCGGGAGCGTAGGCAATAAAGGAAGCCGATAGGATAAACACCAGCACAAAATTCATAATGGCATGAATTGCCTTTGTGGTTTCTCTCTTTATCAGTCCCGTATAGGCAACATAAACCCCAAGAACCAAAATCAAGAGTAAGAGGAATCCAACATAGAAACCCTCTGTTGAAAATCCGTTTGCACTCACACCAGCTAAGGTCTGCATATTCTTACCAATGGAATCTGCTGTAGCGGAAATGAAGTCTAAGGAATAGGCTTCCTGTACTAAGTAACCTGTCGCATTGGAAACATACAAACTGATTGTCCAAATAAAATTGGTAATGGCATATAGTCCATACATGACCTGTTTTCCAATCCCGTCCGACCAGTTCCACGGAAGCCAGCCCCAGCTATTATCCACATAAAAATCCAGTTGATAGTTTTCAAGTGGGTATCGGCTGTATTCATTTGCCACATTGACCGTATCATCTACCAAGCCCGCAGCTTGAACCACCGTTCCCAGCATGGCTAAAAGAAAAATGGCAATCACAAGTGTGAAAGCCACTGTCATTGCCACTTTACCTAGACGTTTCAGCGTCCAGTTTGATTTTATTCTGTTTACTATTGATGGTTTCACATTTACACCTCTTTTCGCACAGGTGGTCTGGTATCAAAGGCATGGAGCAGTTCTTCAAATACAGGGTGGAACTGTATCACACCGACACGACCATATAAATCACTGATAAGGCATTGCCCGTTTTCCAAATCACGCAATCGCTTCTGATTGTTTTCGTCCTCTGGGTCTACACCAAAAAAGGCTAAGGTCTTTTTAATCTCGTTAAGGTCAGTGGAACGAAATGCAAATTTTAAGCCGAGGTTATTTTTCAGTTTTTCATCTAAGAGGTCGTCTGTATTTTGGGTCACGAAATATACCCCAGCGTTCATAGCACGACCAGCCCGAACCAGCTTCATAGATAGTGTTTTTCCTTGTGCTACCTGTAAAAAGCTCCATGCTTCGTCTAAATCTACAATCTTGAAAATGCTTCGGTCTGTATGGATAAAGTCTAAAGCAAAGGTACTAATGACAATCAGCATAGCAACGGATAAAAGCTCCATAGTGGTATATTCCTCAAAGGAAGTTTCCTTGTCGGGAAGTACCAAGTCCGCAACCTGTATAATGTTCAGTTGTTTTTCTAAGCTGATAGACTGCTCCACATAACCATTACTGAATAATAAATGTGCAAAGTCATAGTCTGTAAAACTTTCGATATGGTCGGCTATACTGGTACTTAGTGGCGTATTCTCAACCCGTAATTCCTCAATCACTTTCATCAACCCTCGTACTTCACTATTGGTTACTGCACGAATGGCTTTTCTAAGGATTGGGAAGCGTTCCCCATCACGAGAGGAAATCCCCGTAAGGAATGTCAGAATATCAATAGCCAGTGATTCAGAATCTTTGGGATTTTTCATAATCACATAAGGGTCAAGTAAGCCTTTGTTTTTCTCATCAGAAGTCAGAGTGACGATATTGATTTCATGGGAAATCTCTGGCAAGGTTTCTTTCCATCTGCCACGTTCTGCTTTTGGGTCTACAATCACTGCTTGTGCCCCATAAAGCACCGCATAATAGACGATAAGGTTATTCGCAAAGGATTTACCACCACCCAGCGAACCAACAAAAGCCGACGCTAACGCATTGGTTACTGAACCCTTAACCCCTTGACTGGCAAGAGCAGGTTTCAGATAGACATTGCGTCCAGTATCTAAGCTGTAGCCAACATAAATCCCCTCATTTTCCCCCAGCATTTGAGTAGCACCAAAACCTAAACCAGCGAGGAAATCAGAGGTCACGTATTGAATATAATCATTCATATAACGCTTGCTGGCAGGTAAAAATTCTTCATGTAAGCCGAGCATATCCCCAAATGGTCGTACCAGTTTTACGCTTAAATCGTCATAAAAATCTTTCACTTCATTACAACGACGTTTGAGTTCGTCAAGATCATTTGCTGATACCCTTACCACATAAGACAGCTTGTACATAGATTCCTTGCTTTGGTCTAAATTGGTTTCCAGCTCATTCACACTTTCCAGAGCTTCCGCCACATTGGAGCTGGTTTCATTATCACTTTGCCAAGCGTGGTTATCCAAGTCTTTCAGTTCTTTCTTTTTATTGCGGACAGTAGATAGGGCTTTACGATTCGCTACAATTTCCACATTCATTGACGTATCAATCGGGAATGTAAATTGCTGTTGCTGGTAGTAGAAGATTTCAGAGGACGGGAAGTCCAGTTCTCCGACAATGCTGTTAATGGTAAAGTAAGCTACATAGACGGTTTCATCTTCCTGCTGGATTTTCAAATATCGCTGTTTTTCTTCCACCAAACAGCGAGTAGGCTTAATCAAGTCATAGTATTTAATCAGCGTTTCATTATCCAGCTTTTTCTTTGATAGATGGTACTCATACTCTTCATAGGCAGTGCCTGTCTGTCCGTAAAGGTGTTCAATCAGATAGCCGAAGTCGTCCTTATCTAACCTGCGGATTTTGAAACGACGAGAGATTTTATTTTCTAAGAGCTTTTCCATCTTCTGAAAACGCAGGATTTCATCATTACTCATACTAACAAAATCGCCCATCAGCTTATGGTTCACATCATAGACAAAATCAGACAAAGCATTTTTTGCTTCAACGGTAAGACTTTTCATAGAAAACTCCTGATCGTTGAGAAGCAACTTAAAGCCGATAAAGAAACGGTAGTTCACTTGATTTTCGCCAATCATGGATATTAAAGCGTCTGTCTGTTGGTCGATTTTGTCATAGGCAACCGCTTTGAGCTTGCCAGTGACTTCATTTTTGGAACGCTCTTGTGCAGAACGTATGCTGGATTCTGTACTGATTTGTAAAGCATGAATTTTGCCATCACGATTTTGTGCGATAAGCTGTCTGAAAGAATCATGCACTTGTATTTTCTGTTCTGGACTTAGAAATGAGTAATTGTAAGGAACAAGCTCATAGTAAGCATAACATTCCCCGTCTTTATTCCAGACGAGATTGTTTTCAATGTATTTAATTGGATATGCCATAAAATTCACTCCTAACTGCTGTAATGGCTTCTTGTGGCTGGTTTCTGCCAAGCGTTACTTTTTTTCCTGCATAGGTCAGCTTTGGTCGCAGTGCATAAGCAATGACAGACTTCAAAAATCCATAAGGCTTTTTACCATCAAAAGTTTTTGTAGACATAAACCATGTGAAAGCCACAGGAATCCCAAAGTATTTGAGAAATGCTCCCTCTATCATGGAAAGAGGGGGCAAGTTGCCAAGTATCATCACTGCAAAGAGTGACACGACAAACCATGTCATTTGCGTAAAGGTTATGGGAAACGGAAGTCTAAAATCATTGATAGAATACAGTACCTTTTCCACAGACCAGATACTGGTATAGCTTCGTATTTTCTTCATGTAATCAATCCTTTCATAAAAAATAGGGGTAGCTGATTGAGCCACCCCGTAAAATAGAAAATCTGCCAGTAGTAATGTACCGACAGATTTAATAGACGATTTCAAAAATCCCATGATTGGTTGAGATAAACGTTCCTGAAAGGTCTAAATCCCGACCATAGGCTTGATAATCAATATAGTTTTGAAGACTAGCTGGTACTTCGCCTAAAGCACCCGTTTCTTCAATGTAGTAGCGTGCCACGTCATACATATCATCACAATCGGAATGAATGATAATATCCTCTTGATGTTCGCTTAGTTCTTCAATGCTTGAAAAATGAGTGAGCAGAGCAGATAGCTCCGATTGTAATTCTTCGGGTAATTCCGATACCATTTCCCATAGTCGATTGAGTTCGCCAATGGAAGTGTATTCGTCAACCGTAAAGGGTAACTCGTAGTCATGAATGGCGTATTCCTCATATTCATCATTCAAGCCGATTTTCTCTTTGACTTCCTCAAAGTCAATGGGAAAGGTAAACCACGCACCGACCAATTCGCCCTCATTGTATTTGCCTAAATTCGCAATATAGACTTGCATATCGTCCATATATTCACGTCCTTTCTTTGTAGAGATTCAAAAATCCCTACCGCACTTCGTTTGGTGTACCATTCCTTTGCGGAACATAAGAAAACCACTTATATTCCACAAAAGAACGGTTTTATTTAAGCACCAATAATGCGATTGAATAGCTCTAGTAAAATGTCTTTTACTCCAGCAGCGTTGAAGACTAAGCCAACCGCAATAATCGCAATAATTAAAAAGCCAATCAGTTTGCTAAACTCACGCTTGAAGCCAAGATACAAGCCAATCACAACGATTGCTAAAAGCACCAGTGATTGAGCGTTTGATAGAAACCAGTTATAAAGGTTTTGTCCAAAATTCATAAAAATGTTCTCCTCTCTATATTCAATGAATTTGTATTTGAGTTATTTTTTTGTTGTTATCACGTCCTGTTCTTTTACTGACTGTTGCTTCAAAATCTGCTTGTGTCGGTCTGTCAGTTTCGCATGGTCGAGAATGTCTTTTACAACCTGCGTCTGGTTGATTTCATCAAGTTTAATCGCAACCTTTAAGGTCGGGGCAACTTGATGAGATAGCCAGTTCAGCGTCCTTTGGAAGGAGTAAGGCTCTGGTTTTGTGGTTAGTTTTAATCGTTCACGATTGTTCCCAATAAACCAAGCCCATTCTTCATTCAGTTTCCAATCAGAACGAGGTTTGGAATCGTCTTTATCTACAAAACGGATATACCGATTGATAATTTTAAAGGCGGTATGCTCTGGATTGTCATAGACGAGTAAATCACGGACTGCATAATAGGCACGCTCATTTTTCAATCGAATCTCAAAACGGTTTTTTACTTCTGCGTCTTCAATGGGAATATCATTTTTCTTGTACTGCTCGTAGTCCTTTTCATAGATACAGAAATAAACTTCACTTTGTAATGAACCGATATAGAGGGTGTTTCCCATACATTCCTTTTCCTCTTTGCGTACCAGTTCGCCACTGCGATAGCTTTTAAAACTGCGGAAGACGGAGATACATTCTTCCTGTTGGCACTTTTCAGTGAGTACAGGGATATTTAAAATCCCTGTCTTATCGTTAATGGCAAGGTCAAGGCGTTTCATCACACCGCCAGCCACCAAAACGTCCATAAAGAACTCATACCAGCTTCTTTGTTGTGCCAGAAGATAGCTTTCAAATTGTCTGCACCCACGACCTTTCAATTCCACCAGAACTCCTTTGTCCAGTTCATGGGAGCAAAGGACGAATATGTCGCCTAAAGCATAATGCTCTGAATAAGAATAGAAACCATAGTCCTCATGAAGAAAATAGGACAGTTTCAGTTGTAAGATGTTTTCGACCACCTGCTGTACGTCTGTTGTCGGAAAGCGAATTCTTACATAATCAAACAGCATTTCAAGGGGAGCGTCGGGATTGAAGCGTTCCAGAGCTTCCCAAAGGGACTGCTGTAAATCCTCTGATGGCTTGACTTTTCCTGTTTCAATATCGCTTAGATACTGCCTTGTAATACCAGTCGCAACAGCTAAACGGTTTTGAGATAGTCCATAAGCCAAGCGTTTTTCTTTTAAATGCTGTAACCAAGTTTGTTCATTCAGTAAAAATCCCTCCAATCAAAAAGGCGTATGTCAACTTTTAAAGCCCATTTGACATACGCTGAAATTTTGTAAATCCCTTGTAACCAAAGGATTTTCTAATGTTTTTTTGACTGTTTCCTGTCGATTTGTACCCCCCTGTTAGATACCGAGGGGTTTTACCTGCTGGCGTGGCTTACGCCACACCAGCAACGGCTAGTCCGTGCCGTCGCCTTTCGCTTCGCACGTCGCCGTCCCGTCCTGCCTTGCGGTATGAGCCTACATAACAGTATTCATACCGAGATACAGCACAACACAGCCTATATCTTCATTCCTGCATACTTCTAAGGCTTCGCTATCAAGTTCAAATTCATGTTGTGTATGCAGAAACAAGGCTTTATCCATGACAATGAAATTGTAGCAAAATGTAATATTTAGGAATGACATTTCTTCGTCCAGAGGAATAGAAAATAACAGCGGTAATTCCTGCTGTTTGTTTTCCATTTCTTCTAAAATTACTCTCATTTTTTCATGGAAACGCTCAATAGGGTATTCGTCCCATTTTTCAAAGTCGCTATTTGCCGTAAAATCTAAATCAGCATAAAATTTATCAATGTTTAAGCAAATACCGATTGTAATTGTTTCTGTTGTTTCATTCATTAGTTGCATTTGTAAATAACCCATAGTTATTCTTTCACTCCTTTTCTTGTTGTTCTGGCATAACTTGTCTGTCTTGTGCAAGTCTGCCGATAGTCTGTAAAAAATCATGTCCTTTCGGGACTAAAGGCGTGTAAAATTCACTGATAACGCTTGTTCCCACATCACAATAGCCACGCCCCTTGATACGCTTCTGAAAAAACTGCTTTTTCACATCTGAACCGAACAGCATACCGTAACCTAATTCGCTGATACGCCCCAATCCCACACGAAAATTGAAGTTATCTCTGATACCGTCCGAGAAATACTTTGCGTCTGGACGCTGGCAGGCAACGATAAGGAAATATCCTGCTTGTCGTCCTAACATAACGATTTTCTTTAACTGGCTAAGTAAACCTACGCTTTCTTTCGTCCCCAGCATTTCAAAAAACGCCACATATTCATCAAAGATAAGAAAGCAGGGTGGCAGTCCAAGATAGGCGTAGATTTCGCCCGTCTTATAGTTCGGGTGTCGCTTCATTTCCTCACTTCGCTGTATCATGCCCTCATAAAAGGCATTAACGCAATCAATCATTTCTTCTTTGGTGTGATACACATTTCCCATAACTGTCCCTAAGTCTGCAAGGTCAGCGTTCTTCGGGTCTAAGATGTAAAGGACGGCGTTGGTATGCAGTAAGGCTTCAATGAGCGTCAGCAGAAAATAAGTTTTACCGCCACCAGTTCCACCAGCAATCAGAGCGTGAGGGAGTGCGTCATATTCCCAGACAAGATTTTTCATCAATCTAAGACAGCCGTTCTCTGCCCGTACTTCATCAATGGTAATGCGGTTCGCTATCATATCATAAAGCAGGATATATTCGATATATCCGTCATGCAGGGTCTTGTCGGTCAGCTCACAATACAAGCCACTTTCCAATTTATCCTCTAACCGTAAAAGCTGGTCTTGATATTTCCCCAGCGTAATTTCACAGCGGATATGAAGCAGTCCCTTTTCCATTTGATAATAAATCTTTGGAAACCAGACGATTTTTTCCCTTGATCTGCTTTGCAGGTCAGTAAAAAAACCGCTGTCTTGTACGGTATCGGCTTCATACCACTTATTTTCCAGTACCATTCTTGCCAGCTTTTGACGGTGCAGGAGCTTCTTGAAACTGTCGTAACAGAAACGGTAATACAGAAAAGCGACCAATGCACAAACACCAGTCGCTATCAGTATGGTTATGAAGTTGTATGGGGAAAGCGTTAAGCCGTTTTCTAACAAACTGAAATGCTCCCAATCGGTACGCATGAGCTGTTTGATATTCAGTAGCAAAAGAACCGCCACAAATACAAACAGAAGCGTCCCTATGGAAAAGTGGTAAACAAGGTGCTTGTCGCTGGCTCTGATACGGTGTCCTTTGTTCCAAATCTTACGCATAAATCAATCACTCCTTCCTAGGTACGAAAAAGCAGTCAATCCTAAGACTAACTGCTTTGTGTATATATGGATATGAAGTTGTTAAACTGGGAGTTTCTTTTCAAATTACTCTATAAGATTTTCACTTATATTATCAAATATTTCATTTTTTAACTTCCAAATACCAGAATAAGGTTGTTCAATAAAACTATCATCTTTGTCTTTATATAAATATACTATACTTGGACTGTCATCTGCATTATCATGATAAAATTTAATGCAAATATAATCTTCTGTATTTGTAGGTTCATCGCTAACACTTTCTTTTTTAGTGCTTTCAGAATTATCTTTTAATTCACTAATTATTTTTGATATTTCCTCTTTTCCAGTAACTTTCTTTCCTCTTTCAGAAGTATTTTTAATAATTTCAATTTCTGTAATTTTTTCTAATTCTGGTAAAGTGATTTTTTTGTCGCTTCCACAAGCAGTTAGAGCTACGATACAAATTAAGGCTAATGCCATTCCTACATACTTTTTCATAGTTTACCTCCACAATTTCTAATTGTCGCTTACTTCATACCCATATTATAACAGTTCCGTATATCCTCTACAACGAAAATCTATCTAACAAGCCTATTTTTTCTGCTGTCCCTGCGGTGCATGGTTTTGTGGATTGCCTGCGTTCTGATTATTTTTGTTCTTCAATACAATATCCTCTGCCTTTACATACCAGTCCACATCTGCACCCGTATAAGTCTTTCGTGATACCGTATCGGCTACGGGATTGACAAGCTCCACAACTGAATTGTACGGAAATTCCCTTAATGGTACTTCTGGCGGTACAGACACGGGGATAATTCCACCATGCAGACTGCACTTCAAATCATAAATATGTTTTTTTAGCTGGGTACTCGGTGTCCCGTCCTCATTCTGTAAGAACACATCACGCACCGCTGTAAATTTTAATTCTCCAAATGTTTTCTCTTTGTCAATAACAAACCCGTTTGATAATCTCATAAATTTTTCACTCCTTTACTTTTCTTCAACTGCTACAATATCATCAGCAAGCAACACATAATCGGTATGTCCCATATCCCCGATTGCGTACCCTCTGCCGTATAATTTCGGATTGACAAGTTTTACTTTCTGCTCATACTTGAACTTCTTTTCTCCAGCCTGCACGGGAATTTCCACGACCACATTTTCGCCTTTCTGCACGTCAGAATAAAGGTTATAGCTTCGTCTGGCTAAGACCCTGCGGTTATTTTTATCTCTTTCAAAGACTGGCTCGCTTTCGCCTGCAAATTCAAGAGTTCCAAAAGACTGTGCCATATCTGGCACGACATATTTCATTTCCATA
>ENA-OQKN01000272-OQKN01000272.1-human-gut-metagenome-genome-assembly--contig:-NODE-272-length-64332-cov-74.193069_pt1 | contig 64332 bp, 50 predicted proteins | sample MGYA00242776_ERZ504794 | MGnify/ENA primary metagenome ERZ504794 (study PRJEB26092, sample SAMD00036434) | human gut metagenome | host: Homo sapiens | study: EMG produced TPA metagenomics assembly of... | reverse complement strand
AATTTCCTGGCAGGGATCGCAGAATAACCAATAGTAATTAATCAACCTGCTGAGCTTTGCTCAGTTTGAAGCGGAATGGCGCTCCGTTCCTCTGGAACGGATGCGCAGTTCTTGCGGAATATGCACCCAAAAGAGAGGTTTTAGAAAGGACTGGAAACAATGGCAGGATTTCATTTGGATGATACAATTGCCGCAGTGTCCACAGCGATGGCGCCGGCGGGAATTGGTATTGTAAGAATCAGCGGAAACGATGCATTCGAAGTGGCGGATCGCGTATTCCGTGCAAAAAAAGAAGGAAAAAAGCTTTCTGCGGTCAAATCGCACACCATTCATTATGGCTGGATTACCGAAGGGGAGGAAGTGATTGATGAGGTCCTTGTCATGGTAATGAAAGGACCGAAAACATATACGGGCGAGAATACCGTCGAGATCGACTGTCACGGCGGGGTGCTGGCGGTGAAAAAAGTGCTCGAGGCAGTCTTAAATGCCGGTGCGCGGGCGGCAGATCCGGGTGAGTTTACGAAACGGGCGTTTCTGAACGGAAGAATGGATCTGACGCAGGCCGAGGCGGTTATGGATGTCATCTCGGCAAAGAGTGCGTATGCCTTAAAAAGCTCCGAGAGCCAGCTGCGCGGAACGGTGAAAAAGGCGATCCGGGCAATTCGCGAGAAGCTGATTTATGAGATCGCGTTTATCGAGTCGGCGCTTGATGACCCGGAGCACATCAGTCTGGACGGATACCCGGAGCGGCTGGCCGTGGTTGTTGCGGAGCAGAAAAAACAGGTTGAAAAGCTCCTGGCATCTGCGGATGAGGGTAAGATGATCCAGGAGGGCATCAAGACGGTTATTCTTGGAAAGCCGAATGCCGGAAAATCGTCGCTTTTGAATCTGCTGGCCGGAGAGGAAAAGGCGATTGTAACGGATATCGCCGGAACGACGCGCGATGTGCTCGAGGAAAATCTGGTGCTGAAGGGTATTTCCCTTCGGATTCTCGATACGGCGGGTATCCGCAAGACGGCGGACACGGTCGAGAAAATCGGCGTGGACCGTGCGCTCGAACACGCAAAAGATGCGGATCTGATCCTCTACGTGGTGGATGCGTCGGTGCCGCTCGATGAGAATGATGCGAAAATTATGGAAATCCTGAAAGGGCGCAAGGCGATTGTGCTGCTGAATAAATCAGATCTGACCGCGGTGATCGAAAAAGAGGAGATGGAGCAGAAGACAAGTGCTCCGGTCATCAGCATTTCGGCGCGGGAAGAGACGGGCATGGAAGAGCTGGAGGAGCAGATGAAAAAGATGTTTTTCCAAGGTGAAATTTCGTTCAACGATGAGGTTTACATCACGAATGCGCGTCATAAACAGGCGCTTCTGGAAGCAAAAAAGAGTCTGGAGCTGACGGCAGGCAGCATCGAAATGGGTATGCCGGAGGACTTCTTCTCGATTGACCTAATGAATGCGTATGAGGAACTTGGCTCGATCATCGGTGAAGCGGTGGGAGAGGACCTTGTGAATGAGATTTTCAGCAAGTTCTGTACAGGCAAATAGTCACGAAACAGTTCGTAGAGTTTAGATAGAAAAGGACAGGAAAAATGGCAGTTTTAGAAGAAACAATTGATATTGCCGTCATCGGTGCGGGCCATGCGGGATGCGAGGCAGCACTTGCGGCAGCGCGGATGGGGCTGGAAACGGTTGTATTTACGGTAAGTGTCGACAGCATCGCGATGATGCCGTGCAATCCGAATATCGGAGGAACCTCGAAGGGACACCTCGTAAAAGAGATCGACGCGCTCGGCGGCGAGATGGGTAAAAATATTGATAAGACGTTTATTCAGTCGAAAATGCTGAATAAATCAAAGGGACCGGCGGTGCATTCGTTGCGTGCGCAGGCAGACAAGCGGGCGTACAGCCAGTCGATGCGCGAGGTTCTCGAAAATACCGATCATCTGACGATCCGCCAGATGGAGATTGCGGAGCTGATCGTGGAAGACGGTGTTCTGACGGGCGTAAAGGCCGTTTCCGGTGCAATTTACCACTGCAAGGCTGCAGTGCTCTGTACCGGTGTTTACCTGAATGCACGGTGCATTTACGGTGATGTGAGCACGTATACGGGACCGAACGGTCTGCAGGCGGCAACGCATCTGACGGATTCCCTGAAAGCAAACGGCGTGGAGATGGTGCGCTTTAAGACCGGAACACCGGCGCGTATCGACAAGCGGAGCATCGACTTCTCCAAGATGGAAGAGCAGTTCGGCGATGAGCGGGTTGTGCCGTTCTCGTTCTCGACCGATCCGGAGAGTGTACAGATCGATCAGGAATCCTGCTGGCTGACGTATACGAACGAGGAGACGCACAAAATCATCCGCGAAAATCTCAGCCGGTCGCCGCTCTATTCCGGCATGATCGAGGGAACTGGTCCGCGGTACTGTCCTTCGATTGAGGATAAGGTCGTAAAATTTGCGGATAAAAACCGCCATCAGGTGTTCCTGGAGCCGGAGGGAAGATATACAAACGAGATGTACGTCGGCGGCATGTCGAGTTCACTGCCGGAGGATGTGCAGATTGCGATGTATCACACCGTGCCGGGCCTGGAACACGCGAAAATCGTGCGGAATGCGTATGCGATCGAGTACGACTGCATCAACCCGAGACAGCTTCTGCCGTCCCTCGAGTTCAAGGCGATCAAAAATCTGTTTTCCGGCGGCCAGTTTAACGGCAGTTCAGGATACGAGGAAGCTGCGGCACAGGGCCTGATCGCGGGCATCAATGCGGCGCTCCGCGTGCAGGGAAAAGAGGAGCTGGTGCTCGACCGTTCCGAGTCGTACATCGGTGTTCTGATCGATGATCTCGTAACGAAAGAGAACCACGAGCCGTACCGAATGATGACGAGCCGCGCGGAATATCGTCTGCTGCTCCGCCAGGACAATGCGGACCTGCGTCTGCGCAAATACGGATACCGCGTGGGACTGATCAGCGAGGAGCAGTATGCGGCACTGAAAGTAAAAGAACAGCAGATTCAGGAAGAGATTGAGCGCGTGGAGAATACGTATGTGGGAACGAGCTCGAACATCAATGAGCTTCTGGAAGAGTATGGATCAACGCTGCTTTCCGGCGGAAGTTCGCTCGCAGAGCTGATCCGCCGGCCGGAGCTGAATTATAAGCTGCTGGCGGAAGTAGATCCGAAAAGACCCAAGCTGCCGGAGGATGTGCAGGAGCAGGTCAACATCAACATCAAGTACGACGGCTACATTAAGCGCCAGATGAAGCAGGTGGAGCAGTTTAAGAAGATGGAAGAGAAGAAGATCCCGGAGAACATCAATTACGACGAGATCCAGAGCCTGCGCATCGAGGCGAAACAGAAGCTGAACCTGTACCGTCCGATCAACATCGGCCAGGCGTCACGTATTTCGGGCGTTTCCCCGGCGGATATTTCGGTTCTGCTGGTGTATCTGGGACATAAATAAAGGACAGATATGCATGCCTGAATTACATTCTTATGCAGCGAAACAGCAAGTGTTTTGATACTGCGTGGACAGGAACAAAAAGTGCAGCGGGCACTTGGAAGAATAGAGTAGAACGGAGAACAACATGAAAGAATACAATCTTGAAGGATTTGAGCGCGGCCTTTTTGAGCTTGGAATCACACTTTCCGAGGAGCAGAAGACGCAGTTTCTGCAGTATTATGAGCTGCTTGTAGAGTGGAATTCGTTTATGAATCTGACGGCGATTACGGAGTTCGATCAGGTGATTACGAAGCATTTTCTCGACAGTCTGTCGCTGGTGAAGGTCTGTGATGTGGAACAGGCGGGACGCATTCTCGACGTGGGAACGGGAGCCGGTTTTCCGGGAATCCCGCTGAAAATCGCGTTTGCGGAGGTGGAAGTTGTATTGCTGGATTCACTGAATAAGAGGGTGAAATTCCTGAATGAGGTGATCGGACAGCTTGGCCTTTCGAAAATCACGGCGGTTCACGGAAGAGCTGAGGATTTCGCACGCCAGAAGGATTACCGGGAGCAGTTTGATCTCGTGGTATCACGCGCGGTGGCGAATTTAAGCTCGCTTTCGGAGTACTGTCTGCCGTATGTAAAGGTGGGCGGACGGTTTGTTTCGTATAAATCGGGCAAATTGAATGAGGAGCTTGCCGCAGCTCAAAAAGCGATTCATGTGCTCGGCGGCGAAGCAAAAGAGCCGGTCTATTTCCAACTTACGGGAACCGAGGATGAGCGATCGTTTGTCTGTATCGAGAAGGGGAAGGCAACGCCGAAAAAGTACCCGAGAAAAGCGGGAACACCGGCGAAGGAGCCGATTCAGTAAAAAATTCAAAAAAATAAAAGAAGCGCTGCAAAGAACAGAAGAAAAAAGTTCTTTGCAGCGCTTTTTGACGTTCTGAAAACGTTTAGGATGCCATACAGCAGCCCGGAATCAGAAATCCGATGTAGCTGATGAGGAACAGTACCAGCCAGATCGTTCCAGGCAGGAGTGTCAGATGGCAGGAGGCGCGCTTCCACTCGGCGGGAAGTTTCGCGGTGAGAGAAGAGTAGCCGTCGTCGATCCAGATCATCAGAGGGACGAGCGCCGGCATCAGGTAGCGGCCCTGAGACTGGTAATCGCTGAAATACGTGTTGTACATGTCCATGAACAGCGTGACCAGGCAGGCGAGGAACAGCATCACAAAGAGGAGAAGCTGCGGCTTTTTGCGGAACCAGTGCGGAACCATGCCGAGGAACAAAAACACTAGGAATCCGAATGCCATCAGGGCGCCGTACAGCAGATAAAGCACCATCGGGAGATGGACGGTCATGTAGGAGAACGAGCCGATGAAGCTGCTGACGGTCGAGAACAGCCAGTTGGAGGTGCGGCCCTCCGGGGTCTGTAAATACGTCTGCTGGAAGCTCCAGCCTTCGGATGCCGGGGTCTGACGATTCTCTGGTTTGTATTCATCGGCTGCGTACAGCGCTGCGGATTCATTCGAGGTGCGCATGCCGAGCAGATCGCCGTCGTGGATGACGGCATTGCGGATGAAGAACCAGCCGCCGATCAGGAAGGCGATAGCGAAAACAGCCAGCGCTTTGACAAAAATTTCTTTTGCCGGTTTTTGGAAATGAATCATCAGCGCGAAGAACAGCAGAATGCTGCCGAGCAGGTACGCGTAGGCGTTATAGTACGACAGCGCGCAGAGTCCGCAGCCTGCTCCCAGGCCGATACAGTCTTTTTTGCAGAATGCGCTTTTCATGCCGCGGATCCAGAAGTAGATGATCAGTGCGACCGTGAAAACAGCAAAAGAATCGTTGTTTACATAGCAGGAGAGGAACACGAACTGCGGCAGGAAACCGACGAAAATACCGCCAAGCAGTGCCGATTCGCGGCGTTCAAAGAGCTCTTCTCCGATCAGAAAGACAACGATCAGTGTGCCGGTGCCGGAAAGGACGCTGGTGAGGCGGGCGGCAGTTAAAAGAGCCGCTGCACTTTTCGTAAACAGCGATGTAATGGCCATAAACACGGAGCTGATGATCGCGGTCAGATACGGATACAGCGCATAGGAGAATCCCCACAGCGGATGGCGCACCGATTCTTCCATGCCGTTCGGCAGTGTGTGGTGTGAGACGATGTATTCCGGAATCAGCATCCGCATCGCCTCATCGGGGGCGTGTTCGGTTTTCAGGAAAATCGAGGTGCCAAAAGAGATGCAGAAAAAGCCGAAAATCAGTATATACTTGGCCCAGTAGTAGTCTTTTTTATTCATAGAGTCTCCTAAAATCTCCAGTCCCGGACGGGAAAAAGTCCGGCGTAATGTTTCGCGGCGGAACAAAAATGGAAAAGCGTCCGTCCGCGGATACGTTATAGTATACATGATTCTTATGGTAAAAGAAATTGATTTTTCGTCGAAAAACAAACAAATTGCTCCATGGCTTCACCGTTTTTTCACAAATTTTCCAGCAAATTATCACATTTTCAGAATAAGATAAAGTGTCTTTAGAAAATGAGAGCATCTCCGGCTCTTTTGCCAGAAAGGCCAGGCCGGAACTGCTTTAAGAAACAAGGAGGAAGGAACATTGATAGAGGTTAAAAATCTGGTGAAACGCTATGGCGACCACGTAGCTGTCAACAACCTGAGTTTTACCGTAGAAGAAGGCCAGATCTATGGTTTCCTTGGCCCAAACGGTGCTGGAAAATCAACGACCATGAACATCATCACCGGCTATCTGGCATCTACGGAGGGCGAAGTGCTGATCAACGGGCACAACATCCTGGAGGAGCCGGAGGAGGCAAAAAAATGCATCGGCTATCTGCCGGAGCTGCCGCCGGTCTACACGGACATGACCGTTCTGGAATATCTGAAATTCGTGGCGGAATTAAAGAAAATTCCAAAGGATCAGAGAAAGAAACAGATTCTTGAGGTCATGAATCTGGTGAAGATCACCGATATGCAGAACCGTCTGATCAAGAACCTGTCGAAAGGATACCGACAGAGGGTCGGACTGGCACAGGCAGTGCTCGGTTATCCGCCGATCATCATCCTCGATGAGCCGACGGTAGGCCTGGATCCCAAGCAGATCATTGAGATCCGCGACCTGATCAAATCACTGGGTAAAAAACATACCGTTATCTTAAGTTCCCACATCCTCTCCGAGGTCAGCGCTGTCTGCGATTACGTCATGATTATTGCAAAGGGACAGCTTGTTGCGAGCGACACCCCGGAAAACTTAAGTAAACTGATGCTTGGATCAAACACGGTTACATGTACCGTTCACGGAACGAGAAAGCAGCTGGTTCCGGCGCTTAATGCGCTTGATGCAAAAGAGATCCAATATGAAAATACGCCGAATGAGGAGCAGATTAAGGTAAAAATTACCACTGAAAAGGATAAGGATATCCGCGAGGAGCTGTTCTATGCACTGGCAAAGGCCAACTGCCCGATCCTCGAGCTGACTTCCTCCTCGATGTCTCTGGAAGACGTCTTCCTGGAGCTGACCGATGATTCCGGAAAGGCTGCAAGAAAGCTGAAAAAAGCAGAGAAAGAACAGCTGAAACAAAAAGAATGTGAAAAAGAATGTGAACCAGAAGCAGACAAAACGGCTGTCGGGGAAACGTCTGAAGAAAAAAGCACAGATGCAGCGGAATCAGCCGCTGAAACAAAACAGGAGGAGGGAGACGCACAATGACGGCGATTTATAAAAAAGAGTTAAAAAGCTATCTGACAAGCATGATCGGATATCTGTTTATGGCGTTTACTCTGGCGCTGTTCGGCCTGTATTTTACGGCCATCAACCTGCAGCAGGGTTACCCGGAGATCGGATACGCGCTGCAGAATTCCGCATTTATTCTGCTGATCGCAGTACCGGTTCTGACAATGCGTGTCCTGTCGGAGGAGCAGAAAAATAAGACGGATCAGCTGCTCCTTACTGCACCGGTAAAAATTTCCGATATTATCCTTGGAAAATATCTGGCGCTTCTCACCATTTATGTGATTCCGGTGCTGATTATGTGCCTGTATCCGCTGCTTCTTGGAACCCACGGAACGGTTTCCTACGCTGTATCCTACACTTCGATCCTTGGTTATTTCCTGCTGGGGGCAGCCTATATTTCGGTCGGTGTGTTCGTTTCCTCCATCACCGAGAGCCAGGTCATCGCAGCCGTTGTCGGCTTTGTGATCCTGTTCCTGTGCTACGTGGAGAGCGGTATCGCAAACTTCTTCCCGGAAGGAGCCGGAAGCTCTTTCTTTGCTTTCTTTATCATCATCGCGCTGGTATGCCTCTGGATCGGCAGTATGATTAAAAACCCGATCATTACCGGTGTGATTGCCGTGATCGGCGAGGGTGCGCTGACGGCAGTTTACTTCACAAAATCCACCCTTCTCGAGGGCAAAATCCAGGATCTGCTCGGTGTATTCAACATGGCAGGCCATATGGATAACTTTGTGAACGGTATTCTGGACATTGGCGGTGTTGTTTACTACCTGTCCGTCATTGCAATCTGCACTTTCCTTGCAATGCAGTCCCTGCAGAAGAAACGCTGGAATTAGGAGGTGGAGACGATGAGCAGCGAAAAGAAAGAAAAGAAACAGCATAAAATGAATTTCAATATCAAAGAAAAGCTGAAAAAGACGTTCTCCAAAGAACATCTGAAGGAAGTGTTTACCGGCGAGGAGCAGAAAAAGCACCTGAAACAGGGCTCTTATTCTTCAATTATGACGGTGATTGTTCTGGCTGTGATTGTGGTTATTAACCTGATTGTGGCGCAGATTCCGACCAGTAAAACACAGATTGACCTGAGTACGCAGAAAATGTATTCCATTACAGATGAGACGAAAACGGCATTAAAGGATCTCGATCAAGACGTTACCCTGTATTATATTGTGCAGAAGGGCAGTGAGGATGACACCATCGAGAAGCTGCTGGAGCACTACGATGAGCTTTCTGACCATATCAAAGTAGAGACAAAAGACCCGGATCTGTATCCGAAATTTACGAGTCAGTATACCGATCAGACGGTAGCTGCAAACAGTGTCATTGTCGTATGCGGCGATAAGAGCAAGGTGGTCAGCAACAGTGATATGTGGGAGACTTCCACAAACTATCAGACCTATCAGACACAGACGACCGGCTTTGACGGCGAGGGTCAGATTACCAGCGCCATCACGTATGTGACGAGTGAAAACAACCCGAAGGTTTACTGGGTAACCGGCCACGGCGAGGCTTCCGAGAGTGATCTCTCTACAAACTTCAGTGATGCCATTAACAAAAACAATGTGGAAATCAGTGATCTTGCCCTGATGACAGACGATATCCCGGAGGATGCCGAGGAGCTTGTGATCATGTCCCCGACCACCGATTTCTCCGAGGATGAGGCAAATAAAGTCATTACCTACCTGGAAAACGGCGGAAAACTTCTGATGTTCACCAGCTATACCGGAACGGATATGCCGAATCTGGATTCCATACTGGAGAACTACGGCGTGAAACGCTCCAGCGGAATTGTTGTGGAGACCGATTCCCAGCATTATTATCCGCAGATGCCGTATTATCTGCTGCCGAACATTCAGAGTGATGACATTACAACCGAAGTAAAGAGTAATTACATTCTGATGCCGGTTGCACAGGCAATTCAGAAGCTCGATTCTTATCGTGATACCATTACGATCAAGAGCCTTCTGACGACCACCGAGGACGCTTATATTGAAAATGACCCGGAGAACAGCACCTGGTCGAAGAGTGCGGACAGTGAGACGGGCGCATTTGACCTTGGCGTTTCCATTACAGAAACTGTAGATGATAAAGAGACACAGATCATTTATTTCTCGAGTGCATCGATGCTGAGCAGCCAGATTGACCAGGCAATCAGCGGTGCGAACTCGAAGCTGGCAGCGACTGCACTGACCTCCATGTGTGATGTGGAGCAGACCGTTGTTATTCCAAGCAAGAGCACAAGCTATACAAACCTGGTATTTACACAGGGAGCAGTTAACACCTGGTCTATTATTACCATTGCGGGAATTCCGCTGGTACTTGTTGTAATTGGCGTGATGATCTGGATGAAGAGGAGAAAACAGTGATGAAGAAAAAAGGAAAGATGGCGGCCTGCCTGATCCTTTTGGTACTGCTTCTTGCCGTACTGGTGGTGCTGACGAAGAAAAACAGCACCGCCGATGCGGACAGCAGCAGTTCGGATTCTGGTGCAGACGCCGAAAAAGTAGTTGGTTTTTCAAAAGATGATGTAACAGCGCTTTCGTTCCAGATCAACGGAGAGACGGTGTCCTTTACGAAAACAGCAGGAGACGATGATACCGATATCTGGACATACGATCAGGAGGATGGATTCCCACTGGATGAGGGCAAGATAACGAACGTTTTAAGCTCTCTTAGCAGCATGACAGCAGAAAGAGTCATTGAAGGCGATGAAATCGATTCTATGGCCGATTTTGGGCTCGAGACGCCGTCTCAGGAGGTTGTAGTGACTGCGGGAGACGAGAAAACGACGATTCATGTCGGAGATAAGAACAGCTCGAGCAGATACTATATTTATCTGAACGATGATACGAGTAAGGTTTATCTGGTAAGCACATCGCTTGGAACGATGTTCCCGTCCGATATGATGGAGTGGGCGACAACGGAATCCATGCCATCTGTGACGGCGGAAAACATTACAAAGCTGCAGGTGGAGGGTGAGAACGGATATACGCTGACAAAAGAAGTAAGCGCTGCTGATTCGGCACTCCAGACGGATGAATGGCAGGTTGTGGACGCAGATGGAGCGGCACATGGCGGTGATGCGGATTCGATCGGCACCATGACAAGTGCAGTGGCATCTCTTAGCTTTGGAGATCTTGTTACGTACAACGCATCGGATCTTTCCCAGTACGGACTGGATCAGCCAAAGACGACGATTCGCGTGCATTACACGGAAGAGCAGGAGGTTGAGGCTGACGATACAACAACGGCAGATACTTCTTCGGATTCCACAACAGATTCTGCATCAAGCGACAGCACTGCAACGAGCTCTTCTTCCGAAACGACAACCGTTACGGTGGAGAAAGATCTGGTATTGTATGTCGGCAATGCAAATGAGGACGGCGGTTCTTATTACGTGAAGCTGGACGGCTCGAATGAAGTTCATCTGATGACGGCTTCGAACGTTGAAACCTTCACCGGAAAGAAGGCATCTGATTTTTGGAACATGTATATCGGCATGGAAAATGTATCGGATCTGACGAGTCTTGATATTACGTATAACGGCGAGACGAAGACGTATGTACGCCATGTGGAAGAGAAAAAGGATGACGACAGCGATTCCACAACACAGGAAATCAGTTACACCTGCGGCGATGAAACGATTGATAAATCAACGTTTACCACATTCTATTCTTCACTCATTGGCCTGAAGGCGCAGACGAAGGATGAGAGCCTCGTACAGGCCAAGGATGCCGAGTTTACCGCAGTCTTCCATATGACAGACGGCGACCTGACATTTGCTTACAGCCCGTATGATTCAAGCTTCTATTACACGGTAGATGAGGACGGAGTGCCGTCTCTTGTGAATAAAAATAACGTGAAGACCATGGTGGAAAATTACGGGAAACTGCTTGCGGCAAAGACGGAGGATGACAGTTCTTCGGATTCGGCGGAATAAGGAGTCATTAAAGGCTGGTTAAAATTGAAAACGGAGGATTTACTGAGAGTGAAAAATCAGTAAATCTTCCGTTTTTTTATGGGAAAATGAAAGCGGAAGAAGTATAATGGGAGTATAACAAAGACGGTGGATGGGGGGTGAAAGGATGAAAAGGGTTTGTTTGACAGTATTGTGTATTCTGCTGGTGGGCTGCGGTAATGCAGAAACGGCGGAAACAGAGGAGAAAATGCGGTTTGAAAATCTGGATCCGGTAAAGGTAAATATGCAGTACGGAGGGTTGAAGGAGTGGGATCGGTTTTATAATAGCTTTTATGAGCAGAAAGAGGGAAGCGATCTCATTGTTCTGGGAACGGTAGAGGATTATAGCTGTTTTGCCGGGGGAATTGAGATTGCAACCGATATTTCACTGCGGGTGGATGACGTTTTGAAAGGTGATATGGAAGCCGGAGAACATATTACGGTTCGAAAGCTGGGCGGAGCAGTTACGGTGGAAGAGTATCTGCAGTCCATGGAGGATGCGGGAATTACGTACTGGAACGCAGAGGAGCTGAAAGCGGAGTATTCGGAGGAGGAACGGCGGGAGAACTATATACAGATCAGCTTCTGCGACCTTGATCCGGTGATCGGGCAGAAATCCTTGTATTTTCTGGAGAAAGATGCGGAAAAGGAGCTTTATTACCGGCTTTGCGACGGGTTTGGACAGTATGTAGAGACTGCGTCGGGTGAATATGTAAATGCGTATGAGATTGCAGATGAGAAAAGAAATGCGGATGAGCCAATGATGCTTGCACTGGGAGAAACGGTGGAATTTGACCCGGATGCAGCGCCGGGGGAGAGAATTAATATTTATACGATGGATGAAATAAAAGAGGGAATGGAAACGCATACAGCGCCGCCAACGGATTATCCGGGCGCAGAGGAAGATGCGTTGGAAATGGACTGTGAGCCGGGTTAAAAATGGAAAAACGGAGGATTTACTGACATGGAAATATCAGTAAATCCTCCGCTTTTTTGTCTCATTTTTTTGCTCGAGGCCGGGAGCAGAAGGGGGTATTACTGTACCGGTGCGAAGAAGATCTGGATCTGGTCTAAGAGGGCCTGCGGGGCCTCCATCTGCGGCATGTGCTTTGTTTTCGGCAGGATCTGGGTTTCGATGGAGGTGTTGAGCGCTGTGTACAGCGCAAAGGTTTCTGCGATGCCCGGCTCTTCCTCGCCGCCGATGAGGAAGATGCTGTTGTCAATGTGCTTTAAGGCGTGGCCGATGTTGAGGTTCACGTAATTGCCCGCAAGGCTTGCAAAAAGGTACTTTCCGGCGCTGTTCTGGAGGTGTGCGGACTCGTAGAAGGCGTCTACGTCCTCCGGTGAGCGGTGAAATGGGTTGTGATAATAGCTCTCGGTGAATAAAAGCTCGATGTTGGAGCGGCCGGTGAGCGTGTGGTACAGCAGCGTGCCGACGAGCGGGAGCTCGATCATGCGTTTCAGGAAGCGGCTGCGTTTATCCGGGATTTTGTTGAGCTTGGCAAGGTCGGTCGGGTTGATCATCATGATTCGGCCAAAGCATTTCGGGGCTGTATTGCAGGCGGTTACGACGAAAGAACCGGATAAACCGGATGCAATTACGTCGGTTGGACATCCGATGACCTGCTTGATGAAGGTGACGATGAGCTGTACGTATAAAAAGTTTGTGTACGTGATCGCCGGCTTGTCGGAACGGCCGCAGCCGAGAAGATCGAGTGTGTAGACGGTGTGATCCTTTGCGAGAGTATCCTCAATATACTGCCATTCGCGGCCGCTGGAGGCACAATGTAAGTCATGAAGTAAGAGCATCGGGGTTCCGGTGCCTTTTTTTGTGTAAAAAATATCGCCGAACTGCCAGGAAAAGATCTCTTTTTCAGCCGAGGCGAGCAGGTTTTTCCGTACGGCGGCGGTATCGAGCGTTTTATTCAGAAAGTAAATCGCTGCGCCGGACATCGTAGTGAGGACACTCAAGGTGACCAGTTTTTTGCTGTGTTTCATATGATAAAACTCCTTTCAGGGGTCTCCCGGAGGGGAGGAATCGGTTCGAAACGTTGTGTTGAGCTTATTATAAGCGAAAAAAGGGAAAGATACAATGCAAAAATTAAGGGAAAAATGAGAAAAAGAGACGAAAATAAGACGCAATTTGACGAAAAGCGTAGACAATTCCAGGAGAACTACGTTATGTTAACTACTGGCGAATGGCATATTTAAATAGTTTACATAACTGAAAAAACAGAGAAAAAATGATGCAATAATACACATAAAAGCATGAAAACGGCACTATGGGATAAAATCCTTCCAGATTGGTAAAAATCCATGAAAAAATGGTCCCAAAATGCGTTTAGTAAATGGTTTGGAAAATCCGAAAAAACGAATGTAAAAGTTCAATTCATACGAAAATATAAAAATATAATTAAATAATTTAATAAAAGAAAGAAAACAGAGACGAAAAACTACGTGAAACACGCGAAAATACAGGAAAATGTAGAAAAAACGGAGAAAATCAAAAATAGAATAGAAAATACGATTATTTTAAAAATAAGAGAGGTGAAAAATGAGAGTGATTTTCGGAAAGCCGGGAAGCAAATCGCTTCTCGCTGATCGCCGAAGACCGAAAATCGTAAAAAACGATGTTTCACGTGAAACATTTTGAGAGACGTGAAACGTGAAAAATGAGACGGGGAAAGTGACATAAGTAGAAACGAAAAAATGAAGGATGATCTAAAAAAATGGCAAAAAGAGGGTGTAAAACGATGGAAGAGGCGGAAAAAGCAAAAAAGATAAAAATGAGTTGAGAAAAGGCAAAAAACGACTGAAAAGGGGAAAATGTAGTATAGACATGGGCGAAAAGAATAAAAACGGGAGGGAGAGGCAGTGAAAGGCAAGAAAATGGTGTGAAATGGCGATGAGGGATAAAAAACGGAGAGAAGGAATAAAAAATGTTGATAAAAGAGAAAAAGTGAGATTGTTTACAAAAAAAGAGAAAGGTAAGCCAGAAAGATGAAAAAGAGGATAAAAGACGTGGCAGCGAGAGGAAAATATTAAAACCATAAAAACAGAAAAATTATAGTGAAATCAAATAAATCGATAAAAAACAGAAAATGTGCAGCCTGGCCTGTAAAATAAAAAAATCAAAGAAAAACCGCCCGAAAAGAGAAAAAAATTGAGAAAAAATGAAAAAGAGGATGTCTCACGGATTATGCTTCTTACTGATGAAGATAAAGAGAAAAATGCTGAAAATTTGAAAAAAGCGAGGAAGAACGATGAAAAAACAGAGCCCTGGTGAATAAAAATACATTTTATATACAAAAGAGACATTTACGATCACCGAACAACCATAAACAGTTTTGATTCCTGATCTATGTATCAATAATATCCTGATAAGTTGATTTTTTCTTTCTAATCACATGAGATTTCCTTGAAAAAGAGCATCACACGATTAAAATAACGTTTCCAGTATATTTATACCTCAAAAACGTCAAAAATTAAAATGTTTCACGTGAAACATTTTATAAAAACTGTGTGAAACAGAAAAAAATGTTCTGACATTGCAGAATTACTTGGAAACCATCAAAAAAATGCAAAATCATCGCTGAAAAAATTCCAAAAAGCCTTTAAACAGCGTAAAAACCGAGAAAAATTATTGTAAAACAGTGCTTTTCAAAATGTTTCACGTGAAACATCGCCAAAAATCTCCAATTTTCTTATGCTTCAAACCGCCTAATCATGCAAAAATGCAGAAAATGTTTCACGTGAAACATTTCCAGTAGTAAAATCCGGCGTAGTATGATAAAATATCTTTGTCCCAAATTGGGGCAATTTTGAGATAGAATCTGAAGAATTCCTCAGATAGACTGGCATAGAAAAGGAGATTTTTCCTATATATATGCCAAAACACCTGCCGCATGAATCATTTTTTTGAAAGAAGTGCCGGCAGGTCATTTCCTGTAAAAAGGAAAAACTGCAAATGGAAAACAAAAAGATGAAAGGAGGCAATACATATTTTGGGAAGAACAATTGCAATTGCAAACCAGAAAGGCGGCGTAGGTAAATCTACCACCGCAATTAACCTTTCTTCCTGTTTAGGAGAAATGGGACAAAAAGTTCTGACCATTGATATGGACCCGCAGGGAAATACCACCAGCGGAATGGGAGTAGAGAAAAATGAAGTGGAAAATACCATCTATGAGCTGCTTCTTGGAGAGTCAAAACTGGAGGACTGCATCATTCCTCTGAATTTTGACAATCTTTCCCTTATCCCTTCCAATGTCAATCTGGCCGGAGCGGAGATCGAGCTGATCGGGGTGGAAGACAAAGAATTCATCCTGAAAAACGCAATTGATCAGGTTCGCGATCAGTACGACTTCATTATTATTGACTGTCCGCCATCCTTAAATATGCTGACAATCAACGCGATGACCACCGCGGACACCGTTCTGGTGCCGATTCAGTGTGAATATTACGCACTGGAGGGCTTATCCCAGCTTATGCACACGATTGAGCTGGTGCAGGAGCGTCTGAATCCGGAACTGGAGATGGAAGGCGTTGTCTTTACCATGTACGATGCGAGAACGAATCTTTCTCTGCAGGTAGTAGAAAACGTAAAAGACAGCCTGGATCAGAATATCTACAAAACCATTATTCCGAGAAATGTCCGCCTTGCGGAGGCACCGAGCTACGGTATGCCGATCAACTATTACGACAAGCGGTCCACCGGTGCAGAGAGCTACCGTCTCCTGGCAGACGAAGTGATTCACAGGGGGGATGAAGAGTAATGGCAGCGAGAAGAGGAGGATTAGGCAAGGGCCTGGATTCCCTGATTTCACCGGGACATTCGGCCAAAGCAGAAGCAAAAGAGAAACCGGCAAAACCGGAGGTCAAAGTAGTCGAGAAGGTTGTTGAAAAAGTTGTCGAAAAACCAGTTGAGATGAAACTGAAAATCTCCGAAATTGAACCGAACCGCGAACAGCCGCGAAAATCCTTTGACGAGGACGGCCTGATCGAACTTTCGGAATCCATCAAACAGTTCGGAGTTCTACAGCCGATTCTGGTGCAGAAAAAAGATGATTATTATGAGATCATCGCAGGGGAACGGAGATGGAGGGCTGCAAAGCTTGCCGGAATCAAAGAAGTACCGGTCATCATCAAAGATTTTACCGAGCAGGAAGTTGTCGAGATTTCCCTGATTGAAAATATTCAGAGAGAATCCCTGAACCCGATTGAGGAGGCACACGCATACAAACGCCTGATGGAAGAGTTCCATCTCCGCCAGGATGAAATCGCAGAGCGCGTTTCCAAGAGCAGAACGGCGGTTACAAACTCGATGCGTCTCCTGAAACTGGACGACAGGGTACAGCAGATGGTTGTCGATGAAATGCTGACAACCGGTCATGTGCGTACGCTGCTGGCGCTGGAGAATAAAGAGCTCCAGTACAATACGGCAATGAAAATCTTCGATGAAAAGCTCAGTGTCCGTGAGACCGAGCGCCTGGTCAAAGAGATCCTGAATCCGAAGGTGAAGAAAGAAAAGAAAGTCAATCTGGAAGAGGAAGCCATCTACGAAGGTCTGGAAGAGAAAATTAAGAGCATCATTGGTACGAAGGTTTCCATTCACCGCGGGGCAAAGCACAAAGGAAAGATCGAGATCGAGTATTATTCCCAGGAAGAGCTCGAGAGAATCATGGATCTGTTTGAATCAATACAGTAAGAGGTAGAATAATGAGCGATTTATTTAGTAAGGTAGGAATTGACCTTGGCGTTGTTGTACTTCTTCTGATTGTACTGATTATCGTGATGATGATTATGACGGTCAGCATGTCGCTGCGTCTGAGCAGACTGAACCAGAAGTACAGAAGCTTTATGAAGGGAAAAGACGCCCAGTCACTCGAAAAGCTGTTTCATCAGCGGTTCAAGGAAATTGACAAACTGAACAAGCAGAATGAGCTGACGAAAAAGAATCTTGCGGATCTGAAAAAGATCCAGGGCATGACGCTGAACAAATACGGAATCGTAAAATATGATGCGTTTGACGATGTGGGCGGAAAGATGAGTTTTGCGCTGGCAATGCTCGACAAAGAAAACACAGGTTTTATCCTGAATGCAATCCACAGCCGTGACAACTGCTTTTTATATCTGAAAGAGATCGTAAAAGGCGAGTCCTATATCATGCTGAGCGCCGAGGAAATCGACGCGCTGCGCCAGGCAATTACGATGAATTCGATCGATCTGATGTAAAAGCGGACCGCAGAAAAACAGCATGAAAGAACGCTTGAAAAAATGCATATACTGTTATATGATGGTACTGGAACGCGCCAAACCCGCATAAATGCTGGAAAAACGGCAGTGGTTCCGGGCTGGAAAGAACAAAAAGAATCCCGCCAAAATGAGGGGATAAGATCTACTAGGAGGAAATTATGTTAGACATTAAGTTTTTAAGAGAAAACCCGGAAGTTGTAAAACAGAATATCCGAAATAAATTCCAGGATCAGAAACTGGAGCTGGTTGATAAAGTCATCGAGCTGGACAAAGAAAACCGTGACATCAAACAGGAAGTAGAAGCACTTCGTGCAAAAAGAAACAAAATCTCCAAACAGATCGGCGCACTGATGGGCCAGGGCAAGAGAGAAGAGGCTGAGGAAGTAAAGAAACAGGTAGCTGTTGACGGTTCCCGCATCGAGGCTCTTTCCGCAAGAGAAAAAGAAGTAGAAGAAGAAATCAAAAAGATCATGATGGTCATCCCGAACATCATCGATCCTTCCGTACCGATCGGAAAAGATGACAGCGAGAACGTAGAAGCAGAGCGTTTCGGCGAGCCGGTTGTACCGGATTTTGAAATCCCGTATCACACCGACATTATGGAGTCCTTCGACGGAATCGATCTGGATGCAGCAAGAGAAGTTGCAGGAAACGGATTCTATTATCTGATGGGCGACATTGCACGCCTCCACTCTGCCATCCTTTCTTATGCAAGAGATTTCATGATCGACCGCGGATTTACCTACTGCGTACCGCCTTTCATGATCCACGGCAACGTCGTAAACGGTGTTATGAGCTTCGCTGAGATGGAGTCCATGATGTACAAAATCGAGGGCGAGGATCTGTACCTGATCGGAACCAGCGAGCACTCCATGATCGGTAAATTCATCGACAGCATCATCCCGGAGGAGAAACTGCCTCTGACCCTGACCAGCTACTCTCCGTGCTTCCGTAAAGAAAAAGGAGCACACGGCATCGAGGAGCGTGGTGTTTATCGTATCCATCAGTTCGAGAAACAGGAGATGGTTGTTGTCTGCAAACCGGAAGACAGCATGATGTGGTATGACAAACTGTGGAAGAACACCGTAGACCTGTTCCGTTCCATGGATATCCCGGTTCGTACTCTGGAGTGCTGCTCCGGTGACCTGGCTGACCTGAAAGTAAAATCTGTCGATGTTGAGGCATGGTCTCCGCGTCAGAAGAAATACTTCGAGGTAGGAAGCTGCTCCAACCTTGGTGATGCACAGGCAAGACGTCTGAAAATCCGTGTCAACGGCGAGGACGGAAAGAAATACCTGGCACATACCCTGAACAACACCGTAGTTGCTCCGCCGCGTATGCTGATCGCATTCCTGGAGAACAACCTGAATGCAGACGGAACCGTAAGCATTCCGGAAGTTCTTCGTATGTACATGGGCGGAAAAGAGAAACTGGTTCCGAAACACTAATCGCATAAGAAATACAAAGGAATGAGAGGAGGTGTTCTTATGCACGCTTACCTGAAAACCATTGGATTTTCAAAGATCAAGACGACGAAGGAACTCCAGGAGATTCTTCGTGATGTAGTAGAAAACTACGACCGTAAAAAGATTGTGGAAACAGAAGAACACCACCTTTTTGCTGAATTTTCGAAAGAATATGCATATGACTGTGGTATCACGGTCTGTGGGGAAATTGATGAGAACAACCGTTTCCAGATGGAATATTATTATCCCTATTTCGAGGGCGGGCAGATCAGCTCCTACGAGGAGGTATCGGTGGAGCGCCACGTCGATAAGGAATCGTTTGCAGGCGCCTGCGACGATATGCGGCTTGGCATCACGATGATCTTTTATCTGACGCATGCAGCGGAATATCTTGAGATGAAACAGAAAAATGCGCTGCAGCCGCTTCCGCTCCCGCTTTCTGTCTCCGGTCTTGCAGCGGAAGGAACAATTCTGCTTCCGATCCAGAAAGACCCGGAACAGGTCGAGAAGGAGCGCCGCAGCACGCAGCAGAAGAATTCACTGATCTCGGCTGCCAGAAACGGGGATGAGGATGCGATGGAAAGTCTCACCATGGATGATATTGACACATATGCCATGATTTCCCAGCGTCTGACGAAGGAAGATGTCTTTTCTATTGTAGATAGCTTTTTCATGCCGAGCGGTCTTGAATGTGACCAGTACAGCGTGATGGGTGAAATTACGGAGATGAATACAACGAAGAACGCGGTAACGGGCGAGCAGGTGTATGAGCTCGGCCTCGTCTGCAACGATGTGCCGATAGACATCTGTATCAACGAAAAGGATTTATTTGGAGTACCGGAAGTGGGAAGACGTTTCAAAGGCCAGATCTGGCTGCAGGGAATGCTGGAACATCTGTAAGGGAAAAATAAAAAGAGCGAGGGCTGAAAAAGAGAAAATTCAGTCCTCGTTCTTTTTTTGCAGATTTTTATAGCGATAAACGGATGTTTACTGGTTCTGCACCAGATTCAGATGCTTACGCACCCGCTCGATCAGCATTTCAAGAGCAACGGTTTCTGTCCGCCCTCCGGGATGATCACGTCGGCACGGCGCTTGCTCGGCTCTACAAACTGCTCGTGCATCGGTTTTACGGTCGTCAGGTACTGCGTTACAACGCTGTCCAGGGAACGGCCGCGCTCTTTTACATCGCGCAGGATCCGGCGGAGAATCCGCACGTCCGCATCGGTATCGACAAAGACTTTGATGTCCATCAGATCGCAGAGATCCTTCTCAACGAAGAGGAGAATGCCCTCGAGCACGATAACCGGGGCAGGATGGACCAGAATCGTTTTATCCGAGCGGTTATGCATGGCATAATCGTAAACCGGCATCTCGATGGATTTTCCGGCTTTCAGCTCGAGAATGTGCTGGCATAACAGGTCGGTATCAAAGGCATCGGGATGATCGTAATTTAATTTGGCACGCTCCTCAAAAGGAATATCGTCATGGCGTTTGTAATAGTTGTCATGGCGCAGAATGCTCACTTCATCGCGTCCAAAACTTTCTACCAGCTTATCTGCCAGTGTCGTTTTTCCACTGCCGGTTCCTCCGGCAATTCCTATCAGTATCGTATCCATAAGAAACTCCTTTTTATCCGATGATAGCCAGTGTTGCGCTTGTTCCGAGACGGCTTGCGCCGGCATCTACCATAGCCTGTGCCTCGTCTGCGTTGTGGATTCCGCCGGAAGCTTTTACGCCCATATCCGGGCCTACGGTCTTTCTCATCAGGGCAACATCAGCCGCTTTTGCACCGCCGGTAGAAAATCCGGTGGAGGTTTTTACGAAGTCAGCGCCGGCTTCTTTTGCGAGCTCGCACGCTTTTACTTTCTCTTCATCGGTTAAAAGGCAGGTCTCGATGATGACTTTCAGAACGATGTCCTTGCCGCATACTTCTTTTAAGGTCTGGATATCGGAGCGTACGAAGTCGTATTTGCCGTCTTTGAGGGCTCCGACGTTGATGACCATATCAACCTCCTGTGCACCGTCTTCGATGGCCGCACGGGTCTCAAACGCTTTTACACGGGTATCGGACATGCCCAGAGGGAAGCCGACAACGGTGCAGACTTTGACGTCAGATCCTTTGAGCTTTTCAGCAACGAATTTGGTGTAGTACTGGTTGACGCAGACAGAAGCAAAATCATGTGCAAGTGCCTCGTCGCAGATCTTTGCAACCTGTGCTTCGGTTGCGTCTGCTTTTAAGATAGTGTGGTCAAATAATTTGGTGTTCAGCATAATTTTTTCCTTTCTTTGATGAAAAATAAATCAGAATGATAGAGAAAAGGCAGAGCCGAAAAAACACAGTTCGGATTTAACGGCTCTGCCTTTAAAAATTGTAACTATTCAGAGCCACATCTCGATTCCGCTGCGCTGCATCTCGATGTGGCTGCTCGCCATATGAAATTCCAGAAAAAACCGCTCATTCATGCAAGCATGATTCGCAATTTTTTCTTCCATTTCACATGGCTCTGAATAGTTACATATTATCTTGCGCCCTTATCGTACGGAATACCTTCGGCTTTCGGAGCCTGGGAATTCTTGGATGTGAAGGCGAGAATAATCATGGATGCGATAAACGGCATCATGTTGTAAATGTTCTTGGACAGTCCCAGATGGGAGAGGACGGTGGAGTCCGCAATGTTTGCCAGGGAACGGAATACCGCAAAGAATACGGCTGCTCCGGCAATGTGGAACGGTTTCCACTGACCGAAGATCATAACAGCGAGGGCAAGGAATCCGGCACCGGCTACGCCGACTTCGAAGTTCCAGGTGGTAACGGACGGAACGATGTAGGCAAATCCGCCGATACCGCCGAGTGCACCGGAGATGATAACACCGGTGTATCTCCACTGGTATACGTTGATACCAACAGAGTCGGCTGCCTGTGGATGCTCACCGCAGGCACGCAGGCGCAGTCCCCATTTCGTTTTGAAGAGGAACACGTAGCTGCAGATCAGAAGGATGATGCCGATGAACAGGAAGATGTTCACGGTAAATGGTCCGATCTTGTAAATGAAAGCGGCGTTGGTGTAGTTCAGCTTTGCGGAAGCTGCACCGTTTCCGGCATCCGAGCCGTTGTTGAATGCTTTTACCAGGACGATGGCAATGGCAGTAGCCAGCATGTTCAGCGCGGTTCCGCCGATCGTCTGGTCTGCTTTCAGTGTGATGGCGGAGAAGCCAAGCAGCAGAGAGTAGATCATACCGGATACGGCGCTCGCCAGAATGGAAAGTGCCACAAGTGCAGGAGCCGGGAGGTCCGGGAACAGAACCAGGACGAAGACACCGGCAAGGCCGCCGATCGCCATGATTCCTTCCAGCGCGATGTTGATGACACCGCTTCGCTCGGAGAACATACCGCCCATCGCAACGAGCATCAGAACAACGGCGTACAGTAAGGTAAATTTAATTAAAAGGAACATTATTTCTTCTCCTCCTTTCCGTTGTCTGCATTGGCATTTGCTTTCTGCTCTTTTTTGCTCTTGAACAGGTTTGCAACGATGCCCTTGAACAGGGTAACGAATGCGCAAAGGTAAATGATAACGGCAACGATCAGGTCCGCGATCTCCGGCTGATAATATTTCGTAGGCAGGTAAGCACCGCCGACCGAAATATGAGCAACGAAGAGAGCAGCGAAGATAACGCCGATCGGGTTGCTAAGTGCAAGAAGCGCAACCGGGATACCATTAAATCCGATGGCCGGGAGTGCTGTCGATACCTGCGGGTTCCACTCGGATGCACCGGAGAGGAAGTAGAGGCCTGCACCGATTCCGGCAAGCGCACCTGCGATGGTCATGGAGAGAACAACGTTTCTCTTCTCGTTGATGCCGGCGTATTTGGCAGCATCCTTATTGAACCCGCAGGCTTTCAGCTCATAGCCGAAGGTTGTTTTGTTCAGAACGATGTAGATGATGACCGCAATGGCAATCGCAATGAAAATCGCAATCGTTGTGGAACTGGTACGGAAAATGGAGTTCATGCCGCAGTCCGGAATCAGGGATTTCGGAGAAGCGGAGCTTAATTTGTAAGTACGTGTGGTCTTCTGATCATACATGTCCGGGATGGTGTTGTACATCAGCTCATTGACAAGATAAAGACCAATCCAGTTGAACATGATGGAAGTAATAACTTCATTTACGTTGAAGTATGCTTTGAAGATACCAGGAACTGCTCCCCAGATGGCTCCGCAGACCATAGCAGCCAGAAGGCATACATACCATGGCATGTGGAGGATGATGGCAAAATACAGGGCGCCGAAGACACCGACGGTGTACTGTCCGGCAGCACCGATGTTGAACAGACCTGTTTTAAAAGCAAATGCAACCGAAAGTCCGGTCATAATCAGGGGAGCGGACTGAGCGATTTCACTTCCGATTCCTTTCGGCTTTAAGTAAAAGCCGCCTTTGATGATTCGTGTAAATCCATCCACTGCGTTTTCCGCGTTGATGCAGTATAAAATGATAAATCCCACAAGAAGACCGATCACAATACATACAAGAGAAGCGACAATGGACAGAAGAGCGTTTTTCGTTTTTTCGTTCATGCTTTTCTTACCTCTCTTTTATACTTCTTCGGGAACCGGATCCCGTTTTGCACCTGCCATGTAGAGACCGAGTTCTTCGACAGAAACGGTTTTCGGATCCAGCTGGCCGACCAGCTCTCCTTCGTACATAACAAGAATACGGTCGGAAACATCCATAACCTCATCCAGTTCCAGAGAAACCAGAAGAACGGCTTTTCCCTTGTCGCGCTGTGCAACGAGCTGGCTGTGAATGTATTCGATGGCTCCGACATCAAGACCACGGGTAGGCTGTACCGCAACGAGAAGATCAGGATCTTTGTCGATCTCACGCGCGATGATCGCTTTCTGCTGGTTTCCGCCGGACATGCTGCGGGTGATGGTCACAGGACCCTGGCCGCTGCGGACATCGTACTGCTCGATCAGGCGCTCGGCATATTCGCGCACGGCTTTTGATTTGATAAAGCCGAAGGATTCAAATTCCGGCTGCCAGTAACGCTGCAGCACCATGTTCTGCTCGATGGAGTAATCCAGCACGAGGCCGTGTTTATGGCGGTCCTCCGGGATGTGGCTCATGCCCATCTTGGAGCGGTCGCGGATGGAAGCTTTCGTGATGTCCTGTCCGTTGAACAGAATTTTACCGCCGGATACTTTTTCCAGTCCCGTGAGGCCCTGAACGAACTCGGACTGGCCGTTTCCATCGATACCTGCGATGCAGACAATCTCGCCTTTTCTTACATTAAAGGAAACATCTTTGACGGCGTTGTTTCCGTGCACCTTGCTCGGTACGGTCATGTGCTCTACTTTCAGAACGGTGTCGCCCGGTTTTGACGGCTTTTTGTTGACGGAGAAGCTGACGTTTCTTCCGACCATCATGCGGGAGAGTTCTTCTTTGGAAGTTTCGCTGATGTTGACGGTTCCGATGTATTTTCCTTTGCGGAGAATCGTACAGCGGTCGGCAACTTCCATGATCTCGTTGAGTTTATGGGTGATGAAGAGGATGGATTTTCCTTCTTTTGCGAGGTTCTTCATGATCTTCATCAGCTCGTCGATTTCCTGCGGCGTCAGAACCGCGGTCGGCTCGTCGAAGATCAGGACTTCGTTGTCACGGTAGAGCATTTTCAGAATTTCGGTACGCTGCTGCATACCGACGGTGATATCTGAGATCAGAGCGTCCGGATCGACCATCAGACCGTATTTTTCGCTCAGCTCCATGACTTTTGCACGGGCATTCTTTTTCTCGAGGAAAAGGCCTTTGGTCGGCTCTACGCCGAGGATGATGTTGTCGAGAACCGAGAAACATTCGACCAGCTTAAAGTGCTGGTGAACCATACCGATGTTGAGATCGTTGGCGTCGTTCGGCGTGTTGATATGGACTTCCTGCCCATTCTTCTTGATGATTCCGGAGGTAGGCTGATACAGACCAAAAAGAATACTCATCAGGGTTGATTTTCCTGCACCGTTTTCTCCAAGCAGAGCATGGATTTCTCCTTTTTTGAGCTGTAATGTAATGTTGTCGTTCGCCTTGATACCCGGGAATTCTTTGGTGATGTTCAACATCTCAATAATGTACTCATTTTCCATATACATATTCCCTTTCAAGCGTGGTTTTGCAGGACTGCCGAAGGCATGGAAAACAGGGCAGAACTGCGGGCTTTCATTATGTCTAGTATAGCATTTTGTGTGACAGAAAAAAAGGGGAAGAGAAATAATATTCTCTTCCCCAAAAGGCATATTGTTACAGAAACAGTATGCACATTAGCTGATGTAATCAACGGTTACGTGAGAACCTACTTCCGGCTGATTTTCTGTATCGCTGGAGATTTCGATGGAACCATCGCGGATACCAGCCAGTACAGTTTCATACTGATCCTGTGTGAAGGTTGTGAATCCCCAGGATTCGGAATCGGTAGGAAGGCCGATGTAATCTCCGTCTTTCAGTCCAAGCTGCTGAGCAGTTCCGCCAAGTTCAGAGAAGTTTCCGTTGAAGTAGGAATCCAGAGCGTTGTTGATGGCGCTTGGAAGACCTTTCATAGCGGAAGTCAGGCAGCGCTCGCCGATTTTGGAACGCTGGTCAACGTCTACACCAATAACTTTTCCGTCGTGTGTCTCAGCTGCATCCAGAGCAGATGTCCAGATACCGCCGCCGCAGGCGAATACAACCTGTGTTCCGTCTGCATACCAGCCCTCCATACGGGCGGTGATGGAGTCATCGCCGTAGAACTGGCCGCCATAGTAATATTTTACGTTTACATCTACGCCGTCTTCTTCAGCAGCAGCGTTGATACCCTGTACATAACCGTAACCGAAACGGATAACGGCCGGAACAGCGATACCGCCGAGGAAACCAAGACTTGTGTAGCCGTCTTTTACTGCAGCGTATCCAGCCAGGTAGCCGGCCTGCTCTTCTTCGAAGGAGCAGATGTACACGTTCTTTCCGAGATCAACAGCTTTGCCGTTTTTTACAATATCACCTTCGGTAACATCGACTGCGATGAAGGTTACATCCGGATAGGTGTCCTGCTCTTCAGCGATGGCAGGTCCGAACAGGTAACCTGGCATTACAACAACGGTAGCACCCTCGGAAACAGCAAGATCGATGGAGTTGATACGCTCTTCATCGGTATCCTCTGCCGGTTTGTAGTACTCGTACTCTACGCCGTTTGCATCGCCGTAGGCGCATACCGTTTCCCAGGTGATCTGGTTGAAGGATTCGTCGGTGATATCTCCGGAGTCTGTGATCATGGCAATTTTCTCACCTGCGGCGTCTTTTTTTTCTCCATCTGTGGAAGCAGAAGCGGAAGTTGCGCTGGTGGAATCGGCGCCTGTGGATGCGTCGGAGGAAGAGGAGCCGTTGGAGGAACCGCATCCTGCGAGTGCAGCAGTTGTCATGGCGGCTGCAAGCAGTAAGCTAACTACCTTCTTTTTCATAATAGTATTCTCCTTTCAAGAGGTACAGCGTTTTTGCGTGTATGGCTACATTATAATATAAAAGAAAAAAGTATGTCAAGCAAAGGAAAAACTGCGTGAAATCCACTAATTATCTGCATGCGAGCCGGAAATTCTTCGGATAATGGCGTTGGATCTTGCATAAATTTCTTCCGGGTCAAAGCCGATATGGAATTCGCCGTTTTCGTAGAGGATTTGACCGTTTACCATGGTAAGCTTTACGTTCTGTTTGCTGCCGCTGTAAACGAGGTTTTTGATCAGATTATTCTCCGGCTGCATGTTCGGCTGATGGAGGTCAATCATGACGAGATCGGCCTTTTTGCCGGCAGCGAGACGGTCGCAGTCAGTAAGCTGCATCGCGTGTGCGCCGCCTGCGGTTGCCATGTAGAGTATCGCATCAGCCGGGATTCCTGCGGCGTCCATCTCACGGACTTTGGAAAGACCGGTGGTCAGGAACATTTCGCGGAACATGTCGAGGCAGTTGTTGCTGGCCGGTCCGTCGGTGCCGATGGCGAGGTTGATGCCGTTATCGTAAAAACGCTTCAGCGGGCAGATGCCGGAGGCGAGCTTCAGGTTTGAGGAGGGATTGGTAACGGCCGTCAGTTTCCGGTCACGGAAGATCTCAAAATCGCGGTCCTCCATCCAGATGCAGTGGTAGCCGCCGCCTCCGTACTGGAACATGCCTAAGCGTTCCATCAGCTGTGTCGGGGTGAGTCCCCAGCGCTCTTTACAGCCCTCGACTTCGCTTTTTGTTTCGGCGTTGTGTGTCCAGACAGGGGAATGGTATTTTTCGGCGAGTTTGGCAACGGCTTCAAGAAGCGGGCCGCCGGTCGTATATTCGGCGTGGAAACCGAGCAGATACGAGGTGCGGTCGGAGAGTTCGTTGACATAGTTATACATCTCTTCGAGAATTTCCGGGCTGTCGACGAAGTTGTTGAGACCGCTGGTAAGAACGGTGCGGAATCCGGTGTCGACCGTGGCAGCGATGCTGTTTTTCTGCTGGATGTACATGTCGAAATTGGAGGTGATGCCGCTCGTCAGATATTCCATGATGCCGAGGATATTGAGCCAGTAAACGTCGTCCCCGGCGAGCTTTGCCTCGTTCGGGAAGACCTGGCGCTCGAGCCATTCGTGGAGCGGGAGATCGTCCGCGTAGGAGCGGAGGAAGGTCATCGGGGTGTGCGTGTGTGCGTTTTTAAAGCCCGGGATCAGGAGATTGCCGCGGGCGTCAATTTCGCGGTCGAAGACAGTGGTCTCTGCGGCATCTGGATCTGCTTTTCTACCAGGTCCGATATAGGTGATGGTGTCGCCGGTGACATGAAGTTCGTCTTCGGCGATGGAAAAATGGTTTTCAGCGTCGAGTACGAGAATTTTGGCGTTGTAAAAACGTGTATTCAAAAAAGATCTCTCCTTTATTTTACGTGCTGTTTACAGTGTCTTTGCGATGCCCTGAATCGTTGCGGCAACGAGTTTTTTGAACTGCGGTGCAACCATGTCAGCTGCCTCCTGAACTTCCGCATGGCACAGAGGCTGCGGGGAGATGCCGGCGGCAAGATTGGTAATGCAGGAAATACCGATGACGCGCATGCCCATATGGCGTGCAGCGATGGCTTCGCAGGCGGTGCTCATGCCGACCGCGTCTGCGCCGAGGGTGCGGCACATGGCGATTTCCTGCGGGGACTCGTACTGCGGGCCGGTGAGCTGCAGATAAACGCCTTCCATCAGGTCGATATCAAGGCTGGCTGCGGCTTTCCGTGCGATTTTCTGGAATTCAAGGTCGTAGATCTGGCTCATATCCGGGAAACGGGTGCCGAGCTCGTCGATGTTCGGTCCGATAAGCGGAGATGGAACGAAGCAGGCGATCTGGCCGTTTAACAGCATCAGAGAGCCTGGCTTTGTGCCCTGTTTGATGCCGCCGGCGGCGTTGGTTAAGAACAGTGCTTTTGCGCCCATCAGCTTCATGAGGCGGGTCGGGAGAACGACGTCGGTCATCGGATAGCCTTCATAATAATGAACGCGGCCCTGCATGCAGACAACCGGCACATCGCCGACGTAGCCGAAGATAAAACGGCCCGCGTGGCCCGGAACAGTGGAAACCGGGAAGCCTTCGATATCGTGGTAATCGAGGGTTGCGGTAACGCGGATATCATTCGCAAAATCACCGAGGCCGGAACCGAGAATCAGTGCGACTTCCGGCTGGAAATCGATCTGGGAGCGGAAGCTCTCGTAGCATTTCATCAGTTTTTCGTAAACAGGGTTTGGGGTGTTGCTCATAGGAAAAACCTCCTTAATATAAATGATTTTCTGCTTTTTGAGTCTTTTTTCGGCTATTTTTAGGGAAGAAAAGCCTGCCACAGAGATGTGAGTCCCGGAGGCAGGCTTTTCTTTTAGAAAAAAGATCATCTGGTAGTTCTATTGTAGTATAGAAAGCGCGGAAAAGCAATGATTTCAGTCATCAAAAATATTCAGATGCTGTTTCATGATATTTCCCAGCCATTCAATGACCGGACCGAGGGTAATAACCATCAGCACGGTGACAATGCCGAGTTTTCCGCCGAGCAGAACGGCGATCGCGGTGACAACGAAGTCGTAGACGATGCGGATCACACGGAACGAAACGTTCGGCAGGTGGGTGGAGATAATGAAGGATACTGCGTCGTACGGTGCAGTTCCCATATCAACATCCATATAGAAGGATGCGGCAAGGATAAACAGGACCAGCGCCGGGATCAGCACGGCGATTCGCACACCCATCGAGGTGAAGAGGTCTGCCGGAAGGACTTTCGCCCAGATCCAGGAGAAAAAGTCGATGGAATATCCCACGAGAAACATGTTTGCGAGGGTTCCGAAGCCTAAGTTTCTGCCGCCGAAAATGATAACGAAGATGAGCAGGACGGTATTGAAGAGCGCCTGCCAGTTTCCGATGCTGATGCCGAGGCGGGTGGAGATGGTCTGGTTTAACAAGGTACACGGATCGGTGCCGAGATCGACGAGAAGCAGCCATGAGAGCGCAAAGCCCATCAGGATGACGGCAGCGATGACCAGAATCAGGCGGGTCCAGAAATGTTTCTTCTGGTAGAAGCCCTGGATGATTTCTTTCATAGTATGAGTTCCTCCCTGTGATTTATGCTTGGTTTTTCACCTTTTCGGGCGGATTTTCTACGCATTTCCTTCGAAATTTTTCGATCGTCTTTCCAACACGTTTTTCGCCCTTCTTTCCAGAAAAATCTCCGCCGTTTTTTTCGGCGGAGATTTGACCGTTTCTGTTATTTTAGTATATTTTTCCCAAAATGTAAACTATTTTCTTTTAATGATGTCAACTTAATGTTCACAAAATGATGAACGATAAAGGGACACAAATTAACATAAAACATAAAATTGAAAAAATATGTTCATTAATAAATTAACTAAATGAACATGTGAGCTGAATGAAATTTGTGCATTCTACAATGTGTCCACGCGAGACGGACAGAACCTTGAAAAGAACTACAATATACGGATATACGAATTAACGCCATAAACAGAAACCAAAGTTATAGAACCAGCTCCACGTTTTTACCGAAGACTTCGCGGTATAACTGTTCGCGTTCCACGGTGATCAGCCGCCCGACGGAATCGGTTGCCGCACCGAGACAATCGGCGCAGGTGAGGATCTGGTAGAGAATGGCGTTGTCGTTGCCTTTATGGGTATACTCGCGCGGATAGCCGCCTTTTTCGTCGTACCAGAGATGGTGGTAGAGCGCCGCCTCGGCGTATGGTCTTGTGGAATCCCATTTGCTGAGGAGCTCATAGCCCATCTGTGGGTGGAGACGGATCAGATCAAAGAGAAAAAGTACATTGCATCATTGGAACCGTATATTGGAGATATTCTACTGGTTGGAATTAATTATGATAAAAAGACCAAAAAGCTATAAATGAGCAAATATCGAATTTTGCACAAACTTATCCCACAAACTTAAAAGCTTCTTCGAATGAGGCGCTGCTTTTTATGAGGCGGTACAGGTTTGCAAACTGTTCCTGCTTTAGCTGCTGCTTCAAGGATGCGTATCCCTCTTCGAATGTGCAGTAGTTTCCAGAATGCATACAGCACAAATAGTGGACCAACGACATGATCAGCCAATACCTTTGGATTCCCTGACGGGATCGGATTTGATAACTATCCAGCGCAAGTTTACTTTTGCTCTGCCGGAAAAATAATTCAATCGGCCACCGTTTCGTATAGGTGTCCAGGATCTCCTGCGTGGATAACTCTGCATTTGTAGAGAGAAATACACGCAATGCTTTGGGATTCCCAAATCCATCCTTCGGATAGCTGAGGATCACCGCTGCATTTGGAATGCCATTCAACTCCCCTTCATAGCGGTATACATAGAATTCACGGCTGCCAACGGTCACGAGGCTGACATCCGGGTCTGTTTTCCACAAATGAAGGGCAAATGCACTGGCTTTTTGACGGATCCCGCATGGATAAAGGATTCGGTTGGTCTTTAATGCCCCAACCGTATAGAATCCTTTCCGAATAAAACGGTCCATCACTTTTGCAGTAGTATACCAGCTGTCACAAAGAAAGTAGGAAATGACCGGCGCAGCGGGAAGTTCTTCCGCGATCTCCTGTACAATCTGGATCTTTGATCTTGATTTATCGTACAGGATGACTGCATAATTCAGGGTAATCCCGTTGCAGGAAAGCATAACGGAGACAACCTGATGCCCATAATCCTGACAGCCTTTTAAATGTGATTGATGAAAATACGCAGCTTCGATTGGATGAACCGCCTGTGACGAAGGCCGGGTATGTGAAGCAATCGTATCATCCACAATACAGTAAATCGGTTGTCCGGAACGCTGTGCTTCCCTATAAATGGCTTGGAGGATGCTGCTTTTTAAAACATCCTGCAATGCATCGTCCTTCCATTTTCCGTGATTCAGGAAATAAGCGGTCGTTGTCCTGTGGCAATGGCTGACTTCTTGGAAATCAACTGTTTTTCCCCGGTATCCCCGGAGAAAAACAGACAGGATGATGGTCAATAAGTGGTTCAGATACACATCGGATAAAAATAATCCGAGATTTAATGCTTTCAGGTAATTGTAAATATGTTTGGAATGATGTATACTGTTTGCAACGGACACCCCCTTGTTTGAGTGAGTATGTTGTTTGTTGGTACTTCAATTATACATCCTTCTACAGAGGGTGTCTTTCTTTTGTGCAATATTTTGGATTTGCTCATTTATAGTTTTTAAAATTAATTTGTCTTTTCGGTAAAAACAGATAATGCCGCCATACCATGGAAATCCCGCTTCGATCGTGGCTTTCACATCTCCATTGGTAATTGTGGCAAAATCTTCGTTTCCCTCTATGATACAGTTGTCTTCCGTCGCAGGCGGAAGTAAGGTCCAGTTTTCATCCGAGATACAGGCATTTCTGGTCGCTCTGGTTCGCAGACAGTTCCTGCCGTATGCTTCAATGACTACCAGTTCGTCTCTTCTCTGAAAGATCAATCGATTCTGTTCTAACACTATTTTTCCCATGCATACACCTCTCTTGAAATTCATCTTATTTGTAACAGCATTGGATTTCTGTTAATTTATTATAGCAATGATGACTTTTGATGGCTTGATTTTTCTTGATAAAAACTAACACAATCTTGATGTGTTAAAAAATTCGTGATATGGTTTTTGTAATATGAATTCCGGGGAGAAGATTTTATGAATTCTTATACCAATGACTCTTTTTATGAAAATATGTCACATCAGACAGAAGCGGCTCCGTATTCGGTTCACTATACCGAGGCGGCCGTGGATCATGAACCGGTGTTATATCTCCATTGGCATCATGAAATGGAGTTTTTAGTGCTGGTACAGGGAGAAATCACCGTTCATATGGAAGATCGATCGTATGTCCTGCAGGCGGGAGATGGGATTTTTATTCCGCCTGGGCTGCTTCATTACGCCAATAGTCGGTCAGAAATCCCGCCGGCGTTTTATGCTTTTGTTTTATCGCCGATGTTCTTGTTCCCAGAGTCTGAAACGTACAGTTATAACACCTATGTACTGCCGGTGCTGCATAATAATCTGGCTTTCGCGACGGTTTTGACGGAGGGGATTGACTGGCAGAAAGAGATTCTTACATATTTAAACCAGATCATTCAAAACCAGGAGGCAGGAGAACTCTATATGAGGGGAACCTCTTTATTGATATGGGATAAGCTTTTTCATCACCACATATCCAAAATCGGAGGAAAGAAAGCATTTTATGTAAATGCCGATCAGTTATCGGATTCCCTTGTTTATATACACAAAAACTATCATCAGAATATCACTTTGGAAGAATTGGCAGAATATGCCCATTTGAGTGAAGGGCAGTTCTGTCGTTCCTTTAAGGAATTAACAGGAATGACACCGTTTCGTTATTTGATACGATATCGTATCCTGCAAAGCTGCAATCAATTGCTTTTGACAGACAAAAAAGTAACAGAAATCGCTCTTTCCTGTGGATTCAACAATATCAGTTACTACAACCGGGCATTTTTTAAGATCATGAGGATGACGCCCACAGAATATCGCAAAACGACAGAAAAAAATAGTACTTTCATCATTTAAGAACATTCAGCAACAAATGGGAGCAGGTTAGCAAGTGATAAGAAGAAAAAAAAGAAGAAAAAAGTTACACTTTAGATAAAATCATGTGGGAGATGCTAAAAGACAAGGGGGAAATGCGTTTGGGATGAAAACAGGAAAAAACAAAAAGTGGATGTTGATCATTTTGCCAGCGGCGGTTGCGATGCTCTTTGGCGTATTTGCGGAACAGATGACGAAAGGAGAGTCTGAAACATCACAAAAAGAATCGGAGACGGTAGAAAGGGTGGAAATCATGCAGGAAGAATCAGAAACCAACACAGGAAAATATGCAGATACCAGTTCTTATGAGGAACTGGATGAACTTTATAAAGAATATTTTATGCTGGGAACCGGCTGTGAAGCCATTGACCATTGGAACAATCAGCTTGCAGAAATCGGTAATCCGGAGAAAGAAGCATTAATCAGCAGAATGTATAACAGTATTACGTTTGGCAATGAATTCAAACCGGCTTACAATTTTGATGCCTCATCGGAAACGTTGTTTACCGTTGATTTTGCGGCGGAGGAATTATTGGATTGGGCCAAAGAAAATGGAGTAAAAGTCCGTGGACATGTACTTGTGTGGCATGCACAGGTCAATCCATCTATTTTTGCAAAAGATTTTAAAGCATATTCTGGTGGAAACCTGACGGTTAGCGATACAGATGTTCTGGATGAAGATTGTCTGGTGAGCCGTGAAGTTTTGCTGGAAAGGTTAAAAACTTATATATATGGAGTATTGGAGTACACTTATCGGAATGGGTATGCTGATATTATTTATGCATGGGATGTGGTAAACGAAGCATGCGATGAGAGTCAGCCGGATGGTTTGCGCAATAGTTACTGGTATCAGATTATAGGGCCGGACTATCTGTATTACTGCTTTTTATACGCAAGAGAAGCAGAAGTTCTGTATTCCAATCAGTATGCTTCCCTTTATGGATTGAATCCGGAAACGGATGATCTGTCTTCTATTCAGCCAAAACTGTTTTATAACGACTATAATGAATGGGTGGTTTCCCGTAGCGATGCAATTGTACATTTTCTGACGGAAGAACCATGGAATGAAAATCATGAAAAAGTTACCAGTCCGGTGATTCACCCGGATGGAGATGGAACCATATATGGAGATGGTCTAATCGATGGAATTGGAATGCAGGGTCATCTGGATGACACGCAGAATATTGAACAGTATATGACTGCGCTGGAAAAGTATGATGCAGCTGTGGATGAAATACATATCACGGAGCTGGATGTCGGTTGTACAGGAAGTGACGCAAATGCAGAATTCTACCAGGCAAAGTTCTACTATGATTTTTTTGCAAGGTTGATAGAGGAAGTAAAAGGTGGGGTAAATCTTACATCCGTCACAATATGGGGATTGACCGATGACGCATCCTGGAGAACTGATGTAAATCCGTTGCTTTTCAATGGTGACTTGTCAAAGAAACCCGCTTTTGAAGCGATGGTTATGGCCGGAAAAGGTGAGGAGTTCTCATTGACAGCGGTTAAGCTCGCTGTTAACGCAAAAGATATGCATGTTTCTTTTGAACCCTATGTGGAGGACGGTAAAACGAAAACAGTAACGCCGCAGAGCGTAGGGGTTTACAGCCGTGGAACAGGACATCAGTCGGTCATTACAATGGTAAATACAGAAAATCATACAGAAGATGCCGTAATAGGATATGCTCTTAAAATAAGCAGAAGCGAACAGGATGCATCCATGAAGATGGATCTGTCTTCTTATATTGGCAGAACTGTGAAAATAACAGCATTTGTTAAAACACAGGATAAAAAGATCCGAATGGGATTAGATACAACGGTATCCGAACAGCTCATAGAAAAAAATGCTTCGGATGATTGGGTGGAAGTATCGGCAGAGTGCACGATTCCGGAGGATTTAAATTCAGCAAATCTTTATCTGGAAACGGACGGAAGCGCTGATTTTTATGTGGATGATATTGATATTTCTGTTGTTTCTCAGAATGCGGCAGGTGCTGAGAACAACGTATAACTGGTACGGGATTCCTATGAAAGAATTATGCAGTATATAGAGAGGAGATAACTATGAATAATACAGGAAATCAGGAAATAAATCCTATCACCCGTTTGGATTATCCGGATCCGGATGTCATCAGGGTCGATAATACTTACTATATGGTCAGCACAACGATGCACTTTATGCCTGGATGTGAAATTCTGCGGTCTTACGATTTGGTAAACTGGGAGCATGCATCCTATGTCTATGATGTATTGGATTCCACTCCGGGACAGAAAATAGAAGGGGAGGAAAATATATACGGACAGGGAATGTGGGCGGCTTCCCTGCGTTATCATAAAGGAATCTTTTATGTGTGTTTTGTGGCAAATGATACCGGGAAAACATACATTTATTCAGCGCCTTCTATCGAAGGACCGTGGAAAAAGAGTTATATCAAGGGCTTTTATCATGACTGTTCCATTTTGTTTGATGATGATGACAGAGTCTACATAGCATCGGGAAACAAATACATTCGTCTGCAGGAATTGGATGCGGATTTGAGCGGTCCGAAAGAAGGCGGTATCGACAGAATTGTTGTCAAGGACGAAGGACATCCCGGCCTTGGTTATGAAGGTACTCATTTTTATAAAATAAACGGTAAATACTATCTGTTCTTTATTCACTCTCTGAGAAAAGAGTGGAAACGGGTGGAGGCATGTTTCGTGTCGGATTCTCTGGAAGGAGAATTCACAGGCGGCGATGTGCTGAATGATGATATGGGATATTGTAATCAGGGAGTTGCCCAGGGAGGAATTGTAGACACTCCGGATGGGAAATGGTATGCAGTGTTGTTTCAGGACAGAGGGGCAGTGGGGCGTATTCCGGTACTGGTTCCGATCCGATGGGAAGAGGATTATCCGGTGTTTGGTGTGGACGGAAAAGTACCGGCTGATTTTGAAACGGTAAGTACCAGACCGGGATATGAATATCTTCCTTTGGTACAGAGTGATGATTTTAAGGGCGGTTTCTCTGTGGATGGAGAGGTAAAGGCATCCGGAAGAATGACGAAACAGTATGATTATGACAGTTTTGGGTTGAAAAGCTGCTGGCAGATCAACCATGAACCGGATTTGTCTCTGATCAAAAGAGATTTCGAGACTGGAACAGTGGAAATTACCACGGATAAGCTCTGCAAAAATGTAACACAGGCGAAAAATACCCTGACGCAGAGAATGCGTTTTCCGGGCTGTGTTGGGGAGGTAACGGTAGATGCTTCTTTGCTGAAAGACGGTGATTATGCAGGACTTTGTGCATTACAGGGATGTTACGGTCTTGTGGCTGTCACAAAGAAGAACGGAAAATTGTTTGCAGTAATGAAGAACCGCCCGGCGGATAACGCATCTCTGCAGGGAATGGAGAAGGACACGCAGGCAGGCATTCTGCAGGAAGAAGTGGAAATCCATACAGATCACGTGAAATTCAGGGTGGAAGCAGAATTTGAAAACATGAAAGATGAAGCAAGATTCTATTATGATGCAGGAGAAGGTTGGAAACAGATAGGAATCAGCCAGAAGCTGTATTTCAAGATGGATCATTTTACCGGCTGTCGGTTTGGATTGTTCATATACGCTACAAAGGAAATTGGAGGCAGTGCGGGATTTTCTGAATTTATATACAGATAATACTTGTCGAATGGAAAACAAAAGATACACAGGAATGAATTTTTAAATGCACTGCGGTCGTAAAATAAAACACCCCCAAACATCTGCACAAGCGGCAGGGTTTGGGGGTGTTTTGCTTTATGGGTTATGAAAAGTATGTTCTTTGGAACGATACTCGCTGGGAGTGCAGCTTTTGTGCTGCTTGAAGAGCCGGTTAAAAGTGGAGATACTGGGAAATCCTGCCTGGATAGCAACCTCGGTAATGGAGAGGTCAGCGTTGGCCAGAAGTTCTTCAGCGGCTTTGATGCGTCTGTAACATAAGTAGTCTCCAAAAGTGAAATTAGTATATTGCTTAAACAGTCTGGAGAAATGATATTTACTAAAACCGACAGATTTGGCAACGGTCTCAAGATCTAAATTTTCCGTATAATGCGTGTCTATGTAGGTCATGAGAGCGTTGAATTTCTGTATATATTCTTTCTGTTTATCTAATTGAACCTTTGGAAACAAAGCTTCTGCGTTGATGCGATTGTAGGCAAATTTGACAAAGAAATTGATAAGCAGAGAGTAAATGATCAGTTCGCTGTATTCTTTTTGGCTGAAATATTCGTTGCACATCTGCGTAAGCAACTGGTATATGTCGTTGTAAATTTTAGGATAAGTTTCGGGAGTGACATAAAGCGGCTGCGCCAGGAGGGACTGAATGCCGGAGAAACTTTTCAGTTTGGTAATTAAAGTGATGTCAAACAGGAAAACGAATCGTTTCCCCTCGTTCGGAGCAATCAGTTCGTGGAGTTCGCCGGGAGGAATTACTAAAATTTCACCAGGCAGCAGGTGATAGCTGCTGTCGTTAACGATGACATCGTAGTAATTTTCAACCGGCATCAGAATTTCCATGGCGGTATGCCAGTGGGAAGGGAAGTCCGCCGATTGTTCATTGAACCAGATGCGTATAGTAGTAGCGTTATGGAATTCTACTTCTTCCTGATCTATTGTGAAATATCTGGAACCGGTAAAATCGCTGTTGATACTGTATAGATCTAAATGATTTCCGTTAAAAAGTTTCGTCATACTTCCTCCTATAATAGCAAAATAAGAATAATTAAATTTTGCGTTTTTTGGCGCTCGCCTAATTTGGTGAATATTATAAATAAAGCACAAAAAAGAAATGAAATACACAATGATTTTATAAGATAAGTGTAACATTTTGACGCAAATAAGGCAATAATAAATAGATAAAAAGTAAATTTGAACAAAAAGTGAGCAAAGGATGAAGAACGAATAGCAAAAACTAAGAAGCAATATGTTAAAAATCATAGTAAAATACAAATACAAGAGACAAATATATTATTACTATTATTTTAGTAGAAGTCATGGAGGCATTTATGAAGGGGTCTGTAAAAAAAGCAATTATTATAATCGGTGTCCTGATAGTACTTGTTATTTGTGTATTATTGAACTTGAGACCGGTGGAAAATTTTCAACAGAAATATGAAGGGGTCGACTTGAGCGCTGATGTAGAAGGCGCCGTCAGAGAAGGTACATATACAAAGTATTTGAATGCCCATGAAGATGCAGCATGTCCTGCCGAAGATATAGAAGTGGATCTGTTTGCTTACATGGAAGGGGAAGGCGTAGAAGTATATGAAAATTATGAGGGGGAAGAGAAAGCTCTTTATACAGATACGGAATCCACGGTTACCTGGAAGGTAAATGTTCCTGAGGCAGGTTTCTACAACCTTTATCTGGAGTATATAACAGTAGAGTCCCGAGGGGTTGCGATCGAACGTTCTGTATACATCAATGGAGAACTTCCGTTTGATGATGCGGGAAACATTATTTTTACAAGAACCTGGACAGACGCCTCAGAACCTAAGGTAGACAATCAGGGAAATGAAATTCGTCCTTCGCAGGTGGAAGTTTACAAATGGCAGAGCACTTTCTGCAAAGATGATATGGGATATATCATAAATCCTTATCAGTTTTATTTTGAAGCCGGAGAGAATACGATCACCATGGAAGGTGTAAACGAACCCATGGTTTTGAAAAAACTCACACTGGCTGCAATCGATGATTCCGTTACATACGAAGAATATCTGGCAAACTGTCCGGGGGAAGGAAATTCAGAAACCAATATTAATTATGTGCAGGTGGTACAGGGAGAGGATTCGACGATACGATCAGAATCATCTCTGTATGCGAAATATGACAAATCGGCGCCGAACACTCAGCCATACAGTGTGACGAATACAATTCTGAATTATGTAGGCGGAGAAACATGGTGCAGTGCAGGCCAGTGGATCGAATGGGAGTTTTCGGTTCCGGAGGACGGTTATTACAATATTACTGTTAAGGGAAGACAGAATTATGCCCGCGGCAGTGTATCTTCCAGAACGGTATATATCGATGGAGAAATCCCATTTGAAGAAATGGAAGAGATTTCCTTCGAATATGAGAATGACTGGAACAATCTGACTCTCGCAGATGCAGATGGAAATCCGTATAAAATTTATCTTACAGAAGGAACACATACCATTCGTCTGGAAGCTACATTGGGCGGTTCCGGTATTCTGCTGGAAGAACTGGAAGATTCTATTTATCGTCTGAATCAGATTTACAGGAAACTTTTGGTATATACCGGAGCAACGCCGGATCAATACCGCGATTACAATATTGATCAGGTATATCCGGAAGTGATGGAAGCTATGGATCTGGAATCCAAACGCCTCTACAAGATTGTAGATGAAATGGTTGCTTATACGGGACAAAAAGCCGATAAGATTGCGACGGCGCAGACTCTTGCGCAGCAGCTGGAGCGATTTGTAGAAAAGCCGAACAAGATTACGGAAGAGTTTACAACATTTAAAGACAATATTACTTCTCTCGGTACTGCGGTTCTGAATATGGGTGAAACGAAACTGGATATCGATTATCTGGTAATTACCAGCACAGATACAGAACCGGAAAAAGACGAAGCGAACTTCTTCTCTAAAATGTGGCATGAGATCAAAGCATTTGCGGCAACTTTCTACGTTGACTATGATGCGGTTGGTGATGTCTATGAGGAGAATGATGAAGAAGTAGTTACGGTTTGGATCCTGAGCGGTCGTGACCAGGGCACTATTTTGAAATCCATGGTGGACGATACCTTTACTCCTGATACGGGAATTAAGGTCAATGTGGAAGTTGTAGCGGCTAATGCTTTGCTGAGTGCAGTTATGGCAGGAAGAGGACCGGATGTGGTTCTTTCCGTCGGAGCTGACCAGCCTGTGAACTATGCGCTTCGTGGAGCAGCTGAAGATCTTACTCAGTTTGAAGATTATCAAGAGGTTTTGAGTAGCTATACAGAAAGTTCATATCAACAGTATTGCCTCGACGGTGCAATTTATGCGATTCCTGAAACGCAGACATTTAATGTGATGTTCTATAGAACCGATGTTTTGGAACAATTGGAACTGGAAGTTCCCCAGACCTGGCAGGATTTGATTGAAATGCTTCCTACCATTCAGGGCAACAATATGTCCATCGGCATTCCATCGGCGGCAGGCAGCAGCGGCAGCGCAAGCGCCAGCACAACGATTGCATCCAACGCAGCAGACCTGTCCTTATATTTCAGTTTGCTATACCAGTACGGCGGAGATTTGTACAACGAAGCAGGAACCAAAGCTGAGATCAACGATGAAGCGGGTGTTGAAGCGTTTGATGTATATACCAGATTCTTTACGGATTATGGAATTCCTACCTATTTTGATTTTGTCAGCCGGTTCCGTTCTGGTGAAATGCCTATCGGTATTGCGAGCTATTCGACGTACAATACCTTGATGGTATCTGCGCCGGAGATTAAAGGCTTATGGGACTTTACATTAATTCCTGGTACTGAAAAAACAGATGAAAATGGTAATACTTACATCGATCGTTCCGACTTTATTACCGGCAGTGGGACAATGATGATTGCTTCTGATGATGAGGATACAAAACAGAGAGCGTGGGAATTCATGAAATGGTGGGCAAGTTCGGACACGCAGGTACGTTTTGGCCGTGAAATTGAAGCGTTGCTCGGATCTTCTGCAAGATATGCAACCGCAAATATAAATGCGTTCAGCCAGCTGGCATGGACTGCAGATGATATTGAAGTATTAACAGAGCAGTGGCGTCAAACGGTAGGAATTCGTGAAATCCCTGGCGGATACTATACGGGACGGCATATAACAAATGCGGTTCGAAAGGTTATTAATGACCAGGAAGATCCGAGAGAGACAATTATTGATTATACCATTACCATTAATGAAGAAATTGCCAAGAAACGTTCAGAGTTTGGTCTGCCGTTGGAATAGGAGGTAAGTAAGAAATGAAAGAATATATCCGCAGATATTTCATGTTGCGCAGGCATAATATGAAGGTTGCGATAAAAAAGGCCAAAATGAGTAAAATGTGTTATGCGTTTCTGGCGCCGTATGCAATAATATTTGCCTTGTTTTACATATTGCCGGTTATAACCTCTATTTTTTACAGTTTTACTTATTACAACATTCTGGAATCTCCCAAGTTTGTCGGGCTGCAGAATTATATCAACTTAATTTTACAGGATGATGTATTTCTGATCGGTGTAAAAAATACGTTTGTCATTGCTGTTATCACAGGACCGTTGGGCTATATCGCCTCTTTCCTGTTTGCATGGCTGATCAACGAATTGCCACGATGGGTTCGAACGATTGCTGTTGTTGTGTTCTATGCTCCTTCCATTGCGGGCAACGCGTACGTTATTTTTTCTATCTTCTTCAGAGGCGACGCATACGGATATGTAAATGCAGCTTTGATGAATATGGGTATTATTAATTCGCCGATCCTCTGGCTGACGGATCCGGATTACATGCTTCCGATTTGTATGCTGGTTATTTTATGGATGAGTTTGGGTACCGGCTTCCTTTCCTTTGTAGCAGGTCTGCAGGGGGTTGACCGTGCTCAGTATGAAGCAGGTTATGTGGACGGTATTCGAAATCGTTGGCAGGAATTATGGTACATCACACTGCCGAATATGAAACCGATGTTGTTATTTGGCGCGGTAATGTCCATTACTCAGTCCTTTGGTGTTTGCGATGTAACCATGGCGCTTTGCGGCTATCCGAGTACAGATTATGCAGCGCGAACAGTTGTCACCCATTTGTTTGACTACGGCTATTCCCGATTTGAAATGGGTTATGCATCTGCAATTGCAACTTTGTTGTTTTTGATTATGATTTTGTGTAATAAGGCAATTCAAAGCATGTTAAGAAGAGTGGGAACCTGATATGAAGAAACAGAAAAAAGAAGCAAATGTGACAAAAAAGAATTTAGTAAAATTAAAAAGAAGACAGCCGAATCGTTCCAGGATTGGAGATTTTATCATCTACTTCTTTTTGATACTGGTAGCATTAATGATGGTATTTCCATTAGTGTTTGCTATTAACAATGCATTGAAGCCGCTGGATGAGTTGTTTATGTTTCCGCCAAAGGTTTTTGCTCAGAATCCTACACTGGATAACTTTTCAGATTTATTTGTAACCATGGGAAAGAGTTGGGTTACATTTCCCAGATATGTGTTCAATACGGTATTTATTACGGTTGTAGGTACAGCGGGACACCTGATCCTGGCATCCATGGCTGCCTTCGTGTTGGCGAAGTATGACTTTCCCGGGGGAAAGACCTTTTTCAAACTCGTTACAGTCGCGTTGATGTTCAGTGGTTATATAACGGCAATTCCCAACTATTTGATCATCAACGAATTGGGATGGATTGATACATACTGGGCAATTATTATTCCGGCGTTTGCGTCTCCCATGGGATTGTTTCTTATGAAACAGTTTATGGAAGGATTACCAATGTCTCTGATCGAGGCGGCCAAGATTGATGGTGCAAATGAGTGGAAGGTATTTATCAGTATCGTAATGCCGAATGTAAAACCGGCGTGGCTGACAATGATTATTTTCTCTGTACAGGGACTTTGGAATAATCAGGCGGCGACTTTCATTTATTCCGAGGAGAAAAAAACCCTGGTCTATGCTTTGCAGCAGATTCAGAGCGGTGGTATTGCAAGAACCGGTCAGGCAGCGGCAGTTACGGTAGTAGTTATGGCAGTACCGATCCTTATTTTCATATTGTCAGAAAGTCAGATCCTGGAGACAATGGCAAGTTCCGGTTTGAAAGATTAAGGAGGTTGGTGCAGGTTATGAAAAAAACAATGAAAAGACTTAGCGCACTGCTGATCGGTATGATGATAGCACTAAGCTCCGCTATGGCAGTTTATGCAGATGAGGGTTATACGTACAACTATGATTACTGGGGAGATATACAGTATTCTCCGGATGCATATGAAGTGTCTGGTGTATATTCAGCCGTAGATTTTGGTCTGGAGACAGGATTGAAAACCCCATCCGGTTTGTTTGTGTATGAAGATATGATTTATATCTGCGATACCGGTAATAACAGAATTCTGGAAATTCAAAGAACCGGCTCCCAGACTCTGGAATTGATTCGTGTGATTGACAGCTTTAAGGGCGGTGAGGGACCGGAAACCTTTTCCTCTCCGCAGGATGTGGCGGTTACAGATGATGGTTACATATTTATTGCTGACACGAATAATAGCCGGATATTGAAGCTGGATATGGATCTGAATTACGTCATGGAATTTACAAAGCCTGTGGATGCTACTTTTGACCAGGATTTAAGTTTCCTGCCTTGCAAGCTTGCGATCGATACTGCGGGCCGTGTATATTGTGTGGCAACCAATGTGAATAAGGGCTTGATCAAATTCGAAGCAGACGGGGAATTTTCCGGTTTTATAGGAGCTACGGAAGTCACCTATGATTGGACGGATTACATCTGGAAGCGCTTTGCTACACAGGCACAGAGAGAACAGATGGAATCTTTTGTACCAACCGAATACGACAACATTTATATGGATTATGAAGGATTTATTTATGCATGTACGACTCATGTTACAAAGTCAACATTGGAGGATGGGACTGCAGATCCAATTCGCCGCCTGAATATGATGGGAAGCGATATTCTGATCCGAAATGGTGAATGGCATATTATTGGTGATATCTATTGGGGGGATGGCGGCGGATATTCCGGTCCTTCTTTGATCACAGATATCACAGCGTTTGATAATGATGTATATGTGGGATTAGATAAAGTAAGAGGCCGTTTATTTGCTTATGACGATCAGGGGCGTATGTTGTTTGCGTTCGGCGGAAACGGTAATATGGACGGGTATTTCAAACTTCCAAGCGCCATTGATCATATGGGATATGATTTACTGGTCTTGGATCAACAGGACAACAGTCTGGCGATATTTACACCTACGGAATTTGGTAAGTATATTTATCAGGCGATCGATCAGTTTCAGGCAGGTGAGTATGCTGAGTCCGGTGACAGCTGGCAGAAAGTTCTGGAGTTGAATGGTAACTATGATCGTGCATACATCGGTATCGGACGTTCTCTGCTTCGCCAGGAAGAATATGAAGAAGCATTGGATTATTTCAGACTGAAATGGGACGATGAAAACTATTCAAAGGCATTTAAGCAGTATCGTAAGGAATGGGTAGAAGAGCATATCGGTGTTATTTTTATCATAGTATTCGCAGTGCTTTGTATCCCGTTATTGGTGGGTAAAATAAAAGCGATCAAGCATGAAATTGATCAGGCAGATATCTTTAGAGATTATAAGCAATAGGATATGAAAAACAGAACGGAGGCAGGCATGTTAGCTTCACTGAAAAAAAAGGAAACGTATGAACATTATTTGGAAACATTGAAGTTTGCCCTATATTGCATTACACATCCGTTGGATGGATTTTGGGATTTGACTCATGAAAAGAGAGGATCCATAGCAGCGGCAAATACCATATTGCTTTTAACATTGCTTGCTAATCTATTTAAGTTGCAGTATACAAGTTTCCTGTTTAATCAGGTATATTGGCCGGAGGAAAATCTGCTGATCCATATAGCGAGTATCGTTTTTCCTCTTGCTCTCTGGTGTGTGGGAAACTGGGCATTGACAACGTTGTTTAATGGTAAGGGACGTCTGAATCAGATATATATGGCAACTTGTTATGCATTAACGCCATATCCGCTCATTCAATTTCCACTGATTATTTTAAGCAATATGGTAACTGTGGATGAAGGTGCGTTCTACACGGTACTGAGCGGATTATCAATTGTATGGGCAGCCTTGCTGATTATATCAGCCATGATGCAGATCCATGAATATTCGGTGAGTAAAACAGTGCTTTTTACCATAGCAACCATCTTTGCAATGCTTGTAATGGTTTTTATTCTGTTGATTTTTTTCAGTATGATTAGCCAGGGCGTGTCATATTTCATATCTTTGATACGTGAGATTCTATTCAGAATGTAGCAGGTTGGAGGAAGAAGAGACATGAAGAAAGAAAAATCAGTTAGAAAGGCAGAATTTCAGGCTGCGCTTTTCAGGCAGTTAAAGAGTCTGATCGTTCCGTTCATTATCCTTGCTATTATCCTGATAGGTGTTTTGGTCATCAGTTTTTCGCAGGGAGAAGCAGAACCGGAAGAGGTTGTCAGAGTAAACGGATATGAAGGGGAGGAAACGGAGATTACTCTGGAAAATGATAAATTGCTGTTTTCCATGAATTCTCTTACTACTCAGTTTTCTGTTACGATGAAAGAGACCGGAGAAACATGGACTTCCAATCCGGAGGGAGCTGCAGAAGACAGTGCGGCCCTTGAGATTGAAAAAAATAAACTGCAGTCCACAGTGCTTTTAACTTATAGCACTCAGAATGGTGTAGATGCCCTTCTTGATAACTATGAATACAGTATTGCAAAAGGTATTTATGAGATTGAAACCGGCGATGGCTATATCAAGGTGAATTATTCTATCGGTGATCTGGAACAGGAATATGTGGTTCCTCTTGTTATGGAAGAGGATCGTATGGAAGAATATTTGAGCAAAATGGGGCAGAGAGAAAGCCTTATGATTGGCGAATATTATAAGAAATTGGACATCAACGATCTTAGCAAGAGTGATAAGGCTGCAAAAGATGAATTGACAGCACGTTATCCATCGATGGAGACTACGGTGATCTATGTCCTGCGTGATAATGTAAAAGCCAGTATTCAAACAAAACTGCAGCAGTATTTTGAAGAAGCTGGGTATACCTATGAAGAGTATGTGGAAGACAAGGAAAAAGACAAGCAGGAAAAAGTCTCAGAAAAATCGGTATTTAATGTAAGTGTGATTTACCGTTTGGACGGAGATGATCTGATCGTGGAGGTCCCATTTGACGATCTGGAATATAAAGAGGATTATCCCATCTATTATTTGAGCGTGCTTCCTTATTTTGGAGCGTCCGGAACAACAGATGAAGGTTTCTTATTTGTGCCCGAAGGCGGTGGCGCACTGATCGAATTTAATAACGGTAAGACCAGCCAAAACAGTTATTATTCAAATGTATATGGCTGGGATATGGGACAGGACAGAGACGCCGTTGTTCATGATACGCGAACCTATTTCAATGTTTTTGGCGAGTCGAAAAATGATTCCTCTTTTATCTGTATGCTTGAAGATGGGGTGCCGTATGCATCCATTCAGGCGGATATCAGTGGAAGAAGCCACAGTTACAATTATGTGAATGCAGTATATTCTGTATTGCACAGGGAACAGTACGATGTTTCAGACAGAAGTACGCAGTCCATGTTCGTATACGAAGATGGAACTGCCGAGGGGGAAGGAATCGTACAGAGATACAGCTTTATTGATTCCGGGGACTATGTAGATATGGCGGAGGACTATCGCAGTTATCTGAAAGATAAGTATGGCGATTACCTTACGGTGAATGACGATACAGAAACTCCGGTAGCTTTAGAAATTATCGGAGCGGTAGATAAAGTCAAACAGGTATTTGGTGTTCCGGTGTCCAGTCCGTTGGAACTGACCACATACAAAGAAGCCCAGGAGATGGTGGAAGAACTTTATGGGGAAGGTTTAAGTAATATGTCTGTGAAGCTGTCCGGCTGGATGAATGGCGGAGTACAGCAGAAAATGCTGGATTCGGTGAATCTGATCTCTGATCTGGGAAGCAAAAAGGATTTGCAGAACATGATCGATTCAGCAGAAGAAAAGGGCATTGCCGTTTATCTCAATGGCATTACAAATTATGCGATGGACAGTGGTATCACGGATGGATTCTTTGTTTATACAGATGCAGCGAAATTTGTAAGCCAAGAGAGCGCGAAATTGAATGTGTATGACACAGTCACTTACGAAAAGGCAGAAGAAGACAGAGATCCGTTCTATCTGTTAAAGGCTGATCTGGTATATGAAATGATGGATAATCTGGCAGATGCCGCAAATGGTTATCACGCAGGTGTTTCTTTTAGTGATATAGGCTATGAATTATCCTCTGATTTTTACCAGAAAGATCCTACCAGCAGACAGATGGCAATGGAAGAGCAGGCAGAAAAGCTGAAGAGCCTTGATGATAATGGAACGGATATAATGATCAATATGGGCAATGATTATGCAGTTGCTTATGCGGATATGGTCACAAATATGGATCTGGAAGGTACCGAATATTCGATCATTGATAAGAAAATTCCATTTTATCAGCTGGCAATTCATGGCTATGTCAATTATACCGGAGAAGCGCTCAATTTGACACAGAATACACAGAACGAGCTTTTGAATTCTGCGGAGTATGGAGCCGGTTTAGCTTTTACTTTTATGAAAGAATCAGCATTTGAGTTACAGAATACGCTATATACAGAGTATTTTGGTGCAGATTATTCCGCATGGCATGATGAAATGCTGGAGATATATACTCGATACAATGAGGAATTGGGTCACACATTTAACCAGAAGATGGTGGGACATGAGTATGTAACGAGTGAACTGACTTGTACGATTTACGAGGACGGCACGAAGGTTTATGTAAATTACAGTTATGATGAGCTGCAGGCAGACGATGGAACTGTGGTTCCTGCAAGAGATTATGTTGTGGTTCGATAAACCGAAACAAGATTTATTGGAAGATTAGAAAGGATTTGACTATGAAGAAACAGAAGAAATTGAGGGGTCTTCAAAGGCGTAAGGCAATATCCGGATACTTGTTTATCATGCCGTTTGTTCTGGGATTTTCAATGTTTATGGTAAAGCCTTTTTTTCAGTCGCTTTACATGAGCTTTTGTAATGTGGAAGTAGATTCGGGTGGTTTTAAAAATATTTTTGCAGGATTATCAAATTATATCAGAGCGTTTACTGTGGATCCGGAATTTAATCAGATGCTGGTAGAAGAAATTGGAAGCATGTGTATCAATGCACTGGCTGTTATGGTATTTAGTTTCTTTGTGGCAATGATCTTAAATGAGAAATTCAAGGGACGTGCTTTTGTAAGAGCAATCTTCTTCCTGCCTGTGATCCTTTCTTCCGGCGTTATACTCGGGGTGGAATCCAATAATGCATTATTGTCCAGTGTGCAGGATATGATCCAGGAAAATGGCTCCAGCAACAGTATTACGGTAGCCATTCAGGATATACTGATGACTTCCGGTATGGGTTCCAAAATCTTTGAGGTTGTCTTCGATATTGTGGATGGTATCTATGATGTAGCTATTGCTTCGGGTATTCAGATTATTATTTTCCTGTCAGGATTGCAGACAATTTCAGAAAGTATGTATGAAGCGGCTGCAATTGAAGGATGTACGAAATGGGAAAGTCTGTGGAAGATCACGTTCCCAATGATCAGTTCTCTGTTTTTGGTAAATTGGATTTATACCATCATAGATTTCTGTATGAGGTCAGATAATGCGGTAATGGAAAAGATAAGTGATGAAATGATCGTTCAGATCAACTATGGATATTCATCGGCCCTGGCGTGGGTGTATTTCCTGATCGTTATGGTCATCATAGGCATAAGCTCACTCATTATCTCAAAGGGGGTTTACTACTATGAGTAAGAAGACAAAAACAGCATATCAAACAATAGGTTTCTGGGAAAGAAATCGAAGATCTCAGGGGTATTTATTAAAAAAGACTGTGCGAAATATTGTCTATAAAATTGCAAGAGCAGCTTTGTTATTCGGTATGTGTTTTATGATCTTACAGCCTATACTGAATAAAATTTCTATCAGTTTTATGGCAGAGGAAGATTTGTATAATCCTATGATCATTGCGATACCGGAACATTTTACGAAAGCAAATTATGAACTGGCTGCACAGTTTATGTCCTATGGGACTTCGATCATAAACACGATTGTGGTCTCGCTGACAATAGCTGTTCTGCAGATCGCAGTATGTACACTGGTAGGTTATGGTTTTGCCAGATTTGATTTTCCGCTGAAGAAGTTCTGGTTCTTATGTGTTATGCTGGTCATTGTCGTACCGCCTCAGACTATTTCAACATCCTTATATCTGCATTTCAGATATTTTGATCTGTTTGGAATTATAGAGGCCGTGACAGGATCGAGTTTGAATTTGAGAGATTCGGTGTTGCCATATTATCTGATGAGTGCAGGGTGTATGGGATTGAAAAACGGGTTGTACATATTTATGATTCGCCAGTACTTCCGCAATATTCCTAAGGAATTGGAAGAGGCGGCATACGTGGACGGATGCGGCACCTTGAAGACATTCGTAAGAATTATGCTTCCGGATGCCAAACCGATTTTAACATCCTGTTTCCTGTTTGCGTTCGTATGGCAGTGGACAGATAAATTTTATTCCAAGATGTTCCTGGGCAATATAAAACTTCTTTCAACGCAGTTAGCGATGATCGCGGACCGGCTGGATTTTTATATTGTAAATACCTTGGGAAATCCGGCAGGAGCATCTATCGGATATACAAACTGTATTACATCTACAGGTACTTTGATGGTAATTGTACCGTTGCTGATTTTATATCTCTTTGCACAGAAAGGTTTTGTGGAAAGCTTAAGCACTTCGGGTATTAAGATGTAAAACGCAAAGAACTATTTTGTATATTATTCCTGAAAGGAACTTGCTGTCCCAGAAAGTGCAGGTGAATGAAAAAGGAATCATATAAAGAAAAAAGGAGGAAAAAAATGAAAAGCAGATTTGTAAAGAAATTAATCGCAGCATCGCTTGTAACTGCAATGTCAGTATCTATGGTTGCCTGCGGAGAGAACACCGATGATGCTCCTCAGAGCAGTACATCTTCGGAAGAGTCAGATGATTCTGAAAAGTATACGGTCATTACTGATGATGAAGGAAATCCTATTGATTTGGGAGGAATTGAAGTTGTCATCCGTGACTGGTGGACTCCAAGCGAAGAAGAAGAACCGAACAACGCTTATGAAGAGGCACGTCAAGAATATCGCGACTGGATTCAGGAAACGTATAACTTTACGATCAAAGAAATGGCTATTTCCGACTGGGGTTCAACTCCTGAAGATTTCTTAAATTATGCGACCAGCGGTGGAGATGAATATTATGTATTTGCGCTTCGCCCGGGCAGCGAATTAGTAGCTGCACTGAACAGCGGTTTAATGTATGACTTGTCTACGCTGGACTGTCTGGATTTCTCTGAAGAGAAATGGCAGGCAAACGGTGTTCATGAAGTGATGTCTAAGGGTGATGCGATTTATGGTATGAGAGGTATTGCTCCAGAACCGAAAGGCGGCATATACTTTAATAAGAGATTATTGGAGGAAGCCGGAATTACAGCAGATTCCATCTACGAATTACAGGAAAATGGAGAATGGACCTGGGATAAATTCGAAGAACTCTGTTCACAGGTTCAGGCGGATACCGATAACGATGGTGTGATTGACCGTTATGCAATGGTTAATTTTCGTTCCACCTTCTATAATGAAGCTGTTGCATCCAATTATGGCGATTACATCGCTATGGATGAAAATGGAAAATATTACAATGATCTGGAATCCAATGAGACGCTAGATGCATTAAACTGGGCTCTTAGAATGCTGGACACCTATGACTATCCGCAGCCTGAGGGAAGCGAATGGGATTACTGGGTAGAAGCATTCCAGAATGGCAAAGGCGCCTTTATCGCCGGTGAAGCTTATCAGGCAAGCGGTGACTGGGCGAACATGGAAGACGATTTCGGTTTTGTGTGCTTCCCGAAAGGACCTGCAGCAGATGACTATACCAACATCCGCAGCGACAACGTGTATGTAATCCCGGCTTGCTATGATGCCGAGAAAGCATGGAAGATTGCATTTGCTTATGATCTTTATACAGATCCGGTTCCTGGATATGAAGATTATAACGATGCGTTGTCAGGATATTATGATTCTTTCAGAGATACAGAGTCTGTTGACTTGACGATCACAAGATTGATGGAAAACGGAAGAGTCACCTACAATAATATGATCCCGAATCTGGATCTTGGTGCAGATTTACTCTGGGGTATCAGCAAAGATAATACTCCGGCACAGGCGGCTGAGGCAATCAGAAATACCTGGGCGTCTTATCTGGAAGAAGCAAATAAATAAATTGAAAGGGGGTGTTTCTGGGAGCCCCTTTTCTTGAAGTTAAGGAGAAATTTTCATGACAGTAATTGCAAAAAACCCTATTATGCCAGGATTTTATCCGGATCCTTCCATTTGTGCAGTGGGAGAAGATTATTATTTGATCAATTCAACGTTTGCTTATTTTCCCGGGCTTTCTCTCATGCACAGCAAAGACCTTGTACATTGGGAACAGATTGGCAATGTGATGGACAGAAAATCTCAATTGCCTTTGAAAGAGGCAGGGCACTCCGCAGGATTGTTTGCGCCCACGATCCGGTATCATGAAGGCGTTTTTTATGTAATCTGTACGAATGTGTCTTATGGCGGCAATTATATCGTAACAGCATCAAATCCGGAAGGACCATGGTCTGAGCCATATTATATTGAGGGAGCAGACGGCATCGATCCAAGTCTGTTCTTTGATGAGGATGGAAAATGTTATTATATTGGTACTCATCCCAATCCGGAAGGCTGTAAATATGATGGTGACTGGTATATATGGATCCAGGAACTTGATGTAAAAACCATGAAACTGGTGGGTGAACACAAAAATGTGTGGAATGGCGCCATGAAAAATATCGTATGGCCGGAAGGTCCTCATCTGTATAAAAAAGGCGAGTATTACTATATCATGCACGCAGAAGGCGGTACAGGACCTGATCATGCGGTAACGGTTTGCAGAAGCAAAAATATCTGGGGACCTTATGAAAATAATTTCTGCAATCCTATTTTGACACATAGACATCTTGGGCGTGACTATCCTGTTAAATATGTAGGACATGCAGATCTGATTGAAACACCTGCAGGTGAGTGGTATATGACTATGCTGGCAGTAAGACCCAAGGAAGGGTATACCACGATGGGACGGGAAACATTCCTTGCGAAAGTGGTTTGGGAGAATGACTGGCCCGTTGTAAATCCAGGTGCAGGAATGTTGACAGATACCGTAGAGATCGAACTGCCGGAGTGGAGACCGGAAACGGATGTAAATTCCTACACATACAGAACAGGTGCTAAGACCTGTGTACCGGGAAGCAGCAGGGAATATGATTTTACCAATATGAAAGTTCTTGGAGATGAATTTTTGTTCCTTAGAAATCCGGAAGAAAATATGTATCAATTAACAGAAAAAGGTCTGAATCTGCATTTCAGTCCTGTTACACTGAAAGAGAAAGCGAGCCCGTCTTACATTGCCATCAGACAGCAACATCACAGGTGTAAAGTAGAAGCATGCTTGAAAACAGATGGTCTTACTTCGGCAAGAAGAGCCGGGATTGCAGTCGTACAGAGTGATGAATATCAGTTACGCGTTGAAGTAGGTGACAGCAAAGCGGACGTAATTCTGTGCGAAAAAGGAATGGATCAATGTGTTGGCTCCGCGGTTGTGGAAGACAAAGAAGTGGTGCTTTCTATTGCCATAGATGAGTTGAAAGCGACTGTGGGAATGAAAGACAGTAAGAGGGAGATTATTCTGGCAGAAGATGTGGATATTCGCGCATTATCAACAGAAGTAGCAGGCGGGTTTGTAGGATGTACAGCAGGTATCTATGCAGTGGCTGAAGGAGAAGAGGCAGATGGATATGCCATGTTTAAGAGCCTTTCTTATGAGGAAAGAGAAGGCAAGTGAATGTGGCAGTTATTTTGTGGTCGATGTACTCTGAGTCTTATATCGTAACAGACATCCGGGATATTTTTCTTTTTGGTGATCTGTTTTTTAAAAAGGAGAAACAATTGTGAGTGATTTTTTTAATTGGGATAATAAATTCATGACTGCAATGTCAAAGGCCAGCGATGCAATCCTTTTAGGTATTCTTTGGATTGCATGCTGTCTCCCGATCGTTACAGTTGGAGCATCGTCCGCTGCGTTTTACTATGCATATCACAAGGCAGTTCGGCAGAGAAGGGGATATGCCTGGAAAGAGTTTTTCAGCGCCTTTAAATCAAACTTTAAATCTGCTATCATCATTTGGCTTATTATTTTGGGCCTGTATCTTGTGACCGGAATGGATTGTTATATTTTGTATACGTCATTGGAAACCATGGATCACGCATTGTTTTTGCTGCTGATGATCATGATCGTGATTGCCTTAATAACGATATGGGGAATCTACGTGTTTCCGTATCTGGCGCGTTTCGAAAATACTACGAAAGTGATCATAAAAAACAGTATAGCGGTTATGGTCATGAATAAATCATGGTCATTATTGCTTCTCGTGATTTTTGTGGCAGCGGCAGCGCTGTTTCTTCTGGTTCCGCCGGCTGCAATTTTTGTGCCAGCCTTTTACATGTGGGTGGATAACAAAATTTTAGAACGGATTTTCCGGAAATACATGAGAAAAGAAGATTTAGAAAAACAGATAGAATTGGACAGAGCAAAATCTGGTATGATTTAAGCGATAACTTTGATTTTGCAAATTCTATCGTTTCATTTAATTACTGTCAGGAAGGAGCAGATATGCGAAAAAAAAGGACCAGCAATGCGTTAAAAGGGATTGCGAGTTGTATGATCTGTGCATGGTCTTTATGTGCCTGCGGAAATGTTGCCGAGGATTCATCGGACCGTAAAGTAATGGAAGAGAGCAAAGCAGCAGAATATGAAGCTTTGTTTGATGAAATTGAGGCGATTACGCCGTACAAATCATTGAGCAATACCAATCCGATCATGACTCAGAGATTTGGTGCAGATCCATACGCTATGGTTTATAAGGATCGGGTTTATTTCTATATGACCGGAGATACTTTTGAATATGATGCAGATGGAAGTGTAACGGAGAATACTTATGGAAAGATCAATACCATCAGCGTAGTTTCAACAACGGATATGGTGAACTTTGAAGATCATGGTACAGTATATGCAGCGGGTTCCAAAGGAGCTGCTAAATGGGCAGCTAATTCTTGGGCTCCGGCAGCGGCATGGAAAGAAATCGATGGAGAAGTAAAATTTTTCCTGTATTTTGCAAATTCCGGCGGAGGGATTGGCGTATTGACTTCGGATAGTCCGACAGGACCCTTTGAGGATCCGTTAGGAGAAGCGTTGATCAACAATCATACACCGAATTGTGCAGATGTCATATGGATTTTTGATCCTGCAGTTCTGGTGGATGATGACGGAAGAGCATATCTTTATTTTGGCGGAGGTGTTCCTGAGGGGCAGGCTGCCAATCCTGGGACAGCCAGAGTGGTGGAACTGGGAGAAGATATGATCAGCATTGCAGGTGAGCCGGTAATCATAGATGCGCCTTATGTATTTGAGGATTCCGGTATACATAAATACAATAATAAGTATTATTACACCTATTGCTCCAACTGGGATGTGGATCAGGCGGGAACAGATCAATACGGGTTCGAAAGCGGAGAAATTGTGTGCATGGAAAGCGAAAGTCCATTGGGACCGTTCACCATAAAAGAAACCATTTTAGAGAATCCGGGGAAATATTTCGGATTAGGCGGAAACAATCATCATTGTGTGTTTTCTTTTAAGGATCATTGGTATATTACCTATCACACCAGAGTATTGGAAGGAAATATGGGGATTGAAAAGGGGTATCGCTGTACTCATATTGATTCTTTTACCATGCAGAAGGATGGCAGTATTGGTCTGATAGATCAGACCCTTCAGGGCAGAGAACAGTTATCTTATGTGGATGCCTATCAGCGTCATAGTGCAACGGAAGTGGCAGTGATGAGCGGTATGAGTACAGTAGCAGGAGATGCAGTTACTGATTTCTATGGTTCGGGAACCATGGCGCTCGGAAAAATCCAAACAGGTTCTTTTGTTAAGGTACAGGGTGTGGATTTCGGGGAAGGAGCACCTTCCAAATGGATCGCAGAGATTAAGAATGCAAATGGAGAAGTTGGAGTGATACAGCTTCGTGCAGATGGATTAAATGGAGATATACTGGGCTATCTGACCATCGATGCCAATACCGGTACAAATTATGCAGAATTTGAGACAAATTTGAATACCGGTATTACAGGTGTACATGATGTGTATATGATTTTCTATGGAGAGGAATATGAGGTGTTATCCTGGCAGTTTGAAAAATAAATAGGGATTAATTGTAAGGAGAGGGAAAGTTATGGCGTATTTACTAAGTTATACTCGTTTACCTGTCGACAGTGTAATTTATGATCCGAGACTGGCATACAGTATGCACCTGGCGATCAGTGAGGACGGTGAAAATTACCAGGCGCTGAATCACAATTCCGGTGTACTGTTTGTGAAGGCAACCGAGAATGAAGATGGTTCTTTGACACCATGGAGTTTGAAAAATCCTGTGATCCTGGAATTGAAAGATGGAGGTTTTGGAGTAGTAGCCGAAAGAATCGGCGCCGATGGAGAAGAGGATACGGAAAGCGCAGGAAAGTTTCTTTATTTTACCACAAAAGACTTTTTGGATTATACAGAAGTAGGATTTCTGTCGAAAGAAGAAGCGGAAGAAAAGAAAAGAGAAGGCAATGCAGACCGTATGAAAGTACCTGCAGCAGAAAAATTGGAAATTCAAGGGGTTGTTCCGCAGAATGTCCTTGAGATTTCAGAAAGCGTGGCGGACAGACTGCGTAAAAAACTTCTGACGCCGGTAAACTGTGGTATGGAGTTCCCTGAGCAGGTAGAGGCATCCAGTGCAGAAGAACTGGAAAAATATCGGGCCATGGCTTTCTATACAGATGGTACAAAGGTAGCGAAAAGAGTGGATTGGGACTTGAGTACCGTGGATTTTGCAGTGCCGGGAACGTATAAGATAAAGGGAAACGTGCATCAGGAACATTTTGAATTTCCGATTGCGTTTTATCGTGCCGATCCTTGTGTGGCGAAGTGGAAGAATAAATATTATTTTATTGCAACGAATGATGCGGACGATAATCATACGCTTTATATCAGAGAAGCGGATACGATTCCGGAGCTGGTAAATGCAGAAGAAAAACTGATTTTGGATTCCACGACTTACCCTCATGTTGGAAATCTGCTCTGGGCACCGGAGTTTCATGAGATAAATGGTAAGCTTTATATTTTCCATGCAGCTACTCCGGATGAATTTTTCAAAGAAGAAAGCCATGTAATGGAATTGCGTGAAGGCGGAAATCCTTCCTGTAAGGAAGATTGGTCTGAGCCGAAGAGAGTCGTATGTCCGGACGGCAGTGATCTTTGTGAAGCGGGTAAAGAAATTACGTTGGATATGACTTGTTTTGAATGGGAAGGAGATTATTATGTAATCTGGTCCCAGAGACAATTTCTGCCGAAAGATTTAGGGGCGTGGCTCTATATTGCAAAGCTGAATCCACAGGAACCCTGGAAATTATTGACAGACCCGGTGGTGTTATTGAAGCCGGATTACGGATGGTCCAACAATCATACCTTTGTAGTGGAAGGACCTTTTGCGCTTCCGCGGGAGAATAAACTGTATGTGACCTTCTCAGGAGCGGCAATCGATACTTCTTATGTAGTAGGATTATTAAGTATCGAAAAAGGAAAGGATTTGTTACAGCCTGAAAACTGGAAGCAGGGAAATTATCCGATCCTGACTGCAAGAAGTGTAGAAAGCGAGTATGGTACCGGACATAATGCTTATGTGACCGACGAGGATGGCACCGTTTGGAATACCTATCATGCACGCCCGGGAGTGGAAGGAGTAAGAAGCAGCGGCATCCGCAGAGTGCATTTTGATATCGACGGAGCGCCGATGCTGGATGTGACGGAAGAATTGGATCTGTCAGAAGCGTTTGCACAGGTAGAGACGTGTGTCGTCGTGCGGTAAGCCCTGAAACAGATGAGACGCGCTGGATGTGTCGTGGTTACGTAAACGGGAGGTGTGTAATGAAAGAAATCGCAGGGAAAAAAGTAATACTGACAGAGGGTGAGTTTCTCCGTCGTGAAGAAGCAAACAAACGTTATTTGATGAAGCTTGAGACTCCTTATTTATTACGCAGCTATTTACATGAGGCAGGCAGATATTCCGGGAGAGGACCTGATGCAGAAGCCTTTGGAGGCTGGGAAGATCTCAGCTGCCAGCTAAGAGGACATTTCCTGGGACATTGGTTGTCGGCAGCGGCGCTGCATTATCAGGAAACGGAAGATGTAGAGTTAAAAGCAAAAACAGAAGTCATTCTGAAAGAACTGGAGCTTTGCCAAAAAGATAACGGCGGAGAATGGGTATGCCCGATTCCGGAAAAATATTTGTACTGGATAGGAAAGGGAAGGAACATCTGGGCGCCGCAATACAATATTCATAAGCTTTTTATGGGGCTGATCGATGTATATCGAATGATGGAACAGCCAAAGGCGCTTTCCATAGCAGATAAACTGGCGGATTGGTTTTATCGATGGAGCGGCAGATATACCAGGGAAGAGTTTGACGATATTCTGGATATGGAAACCGGCGGTATGCTTGAGGTTTGGGCAGACTTATATGAAATTACGGGTCAGGAAAAATATAAGATTCTGATGCAGCGGTATTATAGGAGCAGATTGTTTGAACCACTATTGGAGGGAAAAGATGTATTGACAAATATGCATGCCAATACTACGATTCCGGAAGTCCTTGGCTGTGCCAAAGCGTATGAGGTCACAGGAGAAGAAAAATGGCTGCATATTGTTGAACAATATTGGAAGTGTGCGGTTATAGACAGGGGATGTTTTGCTACAGGTGGCCAGACGCAGGGAGAAATCTGGACACCTATGAAAAAACTGAAAGCAAGACTTGGTGATAAAAATCAGGAACATTGTACCGTTTATAACATGATACGTTTGGCAGAATTTTTGTTTCGGCAGACGAAGGATCCTGCCTATATGCATTACATTGAATACAATGTTCAGAATGGTATTATGGCTCAAACGTATTGCCCGGAAGGCGGTCTGTTAACTTATTTTTTGCCGATGAAAGCTGCAAGCAGGAAGGAATGGGCCGGAGAAAGAGACAGTTTCTTCTGTTGTCATGGAACTATGGTACAGGCGAATGCTGCATGGAACCATCGTTTGTATTATCAGGAAGATGATCACTTGTATGTGACTATGTATGCCGATTCGCAAGTGTCTTTTGAAATGCAGGGCCGGAAGATTTGCCTTACACAGAATCAGGATTATATGAACGGAAGTCTGATGACCTGTTCGGAAAACAATGCCAAACAGACCATAAATGAAACAGTCAGTGCTTATGCGAATAAACCTGATTTCAGAAAATATGTTTTTACAATACATACACAGGAAGACACCCCATTTCATTTGATGCTTCGCATACCAGACTGGATCAGGGAAGACGCAATGGTTTACATAAACGATGATCTGTATGTAAAGACCAATAATACCGCGAAATTTGTCGCGATAAACAGGGTTTGGAGGAACGATGACAAAGTGACCGTACTGCTTCCGATCGGATTAAAATTTATCCCTCTGCCGGATGATGCGTCCATGGGAGCCTATCGGTATGGAGCCGATGTACTGGCAGGTATTACAGAGAAAGAACGTATCTTAAAGTTGGAGACGGAGAAACCGGAAGATGAGCTTTCTGCTGATACCGAACGGCAGTGGGGAGAGTTCCGTACCTTTTACCGGACAGAAAATCAGGATCCGGGTATTAGTTTCAAAAAGCTGAATGAGATTGGTAACGAACCATATCAGATCTATTTTAAAGTGAAATAAAGCATATGAGGTCCAAATACTCCAAGGAATGTCTGGACCTTATTTTTAACTTCTTATTTTTTACCTTCTCTGCAGGGCAAAGGTTTTTATTGTGCAATTAATATTTCTAACTATAAATGAGCAAATATCGAATTTTGCACAAACTTATCCCACAAACTTAAAAGCTTCTTCGAATGAGGCGCTGCTTTTTATGAGGCGGTACAGGTTTGCAAACTGTTCCTGCTTTAGCTGCTGCTTCAAGGATGCGTATCCCTCTTCGAATGTGCAGTAGTTTCCAGAATGCATACAGCACAAATAGTGGACCAACGACATGATCAGCCAATACCTTTGGATTCCCTGACGGGATCGGATTTGATAACTATCCAGCGCAAGTTTACTTTTGCTCTGCCGGAAAAATAATTCAATCGGCCACCGTTTCGTATAGGTGTCCAGGATCTCCTGCGTGGATAACTCTGCATTTGTAGAGAGAAATACACGCAATGCTTTGGGATTCCCAAATCCATCCTTCGGATAGCTGAGGATCACCGCTGCATTTGGAATGCCATTCAACTCCCCTTCATAGCGGTATACATAGAATTCACGGCTGCCAACGGTCACGAGGCTGACATCCGGGTCTGTTTTCCACAAATGAAGGGCAAATGCACTGGCTTTTTGACGGATCCCGCATGGATAAAGGATTCGGTTGGTCTTTAATGCCCCAACCGTATAGAATCCTTTCCGAATAAAACGGTCCATCACTTTTGCAGTAGTATACCAGCTGTCACAAAGAAAGTAGGAAATGACCGGCGCAGCGGGAAGTTCTTCCGCGATCTCCTGTACAATCTGGATCTTTGATCTTGATTTATCGTACAGGATGACTGCATAATTCAGGGTAATCCCGTTGCAGGAAAGCATAACGGAGACAACCTGATGCCCATAATCCTGACAGCCTTTTAAATGTGATTGATGAAAATACGCAGCTTCGATTGGATGAACCGCCTGTGACGAAGGCCGGGTATGTGAAGCAATCGTATCATCCACAATACAGTAAATCGGTTGTCCGGAACGCTGTGCTTCCCTATAAATGGCTTGGAGGATGCTGCTTTTTAAAACATCCTGCAATGCATCGTCCTTCCATTTTCCGTGATTCAGGAAATAAGCGGTCGTTGTCCTGTGGCAATGGCTGACTTCTTGGAAATCAACTGTTTTTCCCCGGTATCCCCGGAGAAAAACAGACAGGATGATGGTCAATAAGTGGTTCAGATACACATCGGATAAAAATAATCCGAGATTTAATGCTTTCAGGTAATTGTAAATATGTTTGGAATGATGTATACTGTTTGCAACGGACACCCCCTTGTTTGAGTGAGTATGTTGTTTGTTGGTACTTCAATTATACATCCTTCTACAGAGGGTGTCTTTCTTTTGTGCAATATTTTGGATTTGCTCATTTATAGCTTAAAAAAGAATTAAATAAAAAAGCAAGGCAGCATACCACAGGAAATCCTGAGACATGCTGCCCTATTGCCAGGCATATCAATAATTGGTTCAAAAAGGATACGTTAGAATACCACTACCAGAAGCATCTTATACTGCTCTTTGCCATACACTGCATGCGGATGTTTTGCCGGCATGACGATGGATTCGCCTTCGTGGAGTTCGTATTTTACGCCGTCGATGGTGATTTCACCGGTTCCGTCGAGGCAGGTGACGAAGGCGTCGCCGCCGGACTCGTGGGTGCTGATTTCTTCGCCTTTGTCGAAGGCAAATAAGGTGATGCTGACGGATTCATTCTGTACCAGTGTTTTGCTGACGATCTGGCCTTCCTGGTAGGAAACCTGATCTTTTAAGACCATAACCTTGGCTTTATTGATATTTTTCATGATGCTCATAGTTTATAAATCTCCGTGATAGAATGAGAACGTGTCTGAAAAAATTCCCAGGCACGTTCTAAAAATGTGTGATTAAGATGAGATGACTCATCGGTGTCGGGCGTGTATAGAAATGGAATCTGAGGTCCGTTTTCTGATATGCCCAAATTCAAAGATATTTTTGTCTGAACATATACAGTATACGTGGAAAAATGAAAGAAAGCAAGGGGTTTTCTTTATTTCCCGAAAAACAATTCCATATCGTTTTCAACGGTATCGATTCCGGCGATGCCGAAGTTTTCAACGAGAAGAGCTGCAACATTCGGGCTTAAAAATGCCGGGAGTGTCGGGCCGAGGTGGATGTTCTTGACACCAAGCGACAGCAGTGCCAGAAGAACAATCACAGCTTTCTGCTCGTACCAGGAAATATTGTAGATGATCGGCAGATCGTTGATATCGTCGAGGCCGAAGACCTCCTTTAATTTCAGTGCAATCACGGCAAGAGAGTAGGAATCATTGCACTGGCCGGCATCGAGGACGCGCGGAATGCCGTTGATGTCGCCGAGGTTCAGCTTGTTGTATTTGTATTTTGCACAGCCGGCGGTCAGAATCACGGTGTCTTTCGGCAGTGCCTGTGCAAAATCAGAGTAATAGCTGCGGCTCTTTGCACGGCCGTCACATCCAGCCATGACAACGAATTTTTTGATCGCGCCGGATTTCACGGCATCGACGATCTGGTCTGCCAGGGCGAGTACCTGTGCATGGGCGAAGCCTCCGACAATGGTTCCCTGCTCGAGTTCCGTCGGCGGTGCGCAGTGCTTTGCCTGTTCGATGAGCAGAGAGAAATCTTTTGTATCACCGATGACGCCGTCGATGTGCGGGCATCCCGGATAACGAACCGCTCCGGTTGTGTAAATACGGTTTTTGTAGCTGTCCTTCGGCGGCACGATACAGTTCGTCGTCATCAGAATCGGGCCGTTGAAGGCTTCAAATTCTTCTTTCTGCTTCCACCAGGCGTTACCATAATTTCCCTTAAAATGTTCATATTTTTTGAACGCCGGATAGTAGTGTGCAGGCAGCATTTCGGAGTGGGTGTAAACATCGATGCCGGTGTTCACGGTCTGCTCGAGCAGCATCTCGAGGTCGCGCAGATCATGACCGGAGACGAGAATACCCGGGCGGGTGCCGACACTGAGATCGACGGTGGTGATCTCCGGATTGCCGTAAGCGGAAGTATTGGCCTCATCGAGCAGTGCCATTCCCTGCACGCCGTAGGAGCCGGTCTCGAGTGCGAGTGCCGTCAGTTCCTCTGCGGAGAGGGAATCGTCGAGCGTTGCGGCGAGAGCACGCTGCAGGAAGGCATCGATTTCCTCGTTTTCTTTTAAGAGAACATTGGCATGGCTGGTGTACGCGGCAAGTCCTTTCAGACCGTAGGTGATGAGCTCGCGTAAAGAGCGGATGTCCTCATTTTCCGTGGAAAGTACGCCGACGGTTACTGCTTTTGCGGCAAACTCATCGGTTGTGCCGTTCCAGAGGGCGGCCTCCGGCAGAGCGGAGCAGTCGGCAAGCTGAGCGAGAAGCGCTTTGGTCTCAAGCGTTGCCTCAATTCGTGCGCGGATCGTATCATCATCAAAGTTCACGTTTGTGATGGTCGTAAACAGGTTTTCGGTGATGAGATGATTGACGCTGGCATCGACGGTTTTTCCTTCGCGGCGGAGCTGTGTCGTCACGGCGGAAAGTCCTTTCGTCGTCCAGATCAGCAGATCCTGCAGCGCCGCTGTCTCCGGGCGCTTTCCACAGACACCGGATTTTGTACAGCCGGAGCAGCCGGCAGTTTCCTGACACTGGTAGCAAAACATGTTCTGTTCCATAAAATAGTTCCTCCTGTAGGGTATTTCCGAGGGGTTAAGCGCAGAGGGAAAAACAGATCTGCGCGGAGTTTCATAATTTACACGTACAGAATATCGGATATAACAGGAAAAGTATGTGGTTATAACCACGGAAAAATACTTTTTGTGTATATTCGTTTATGAAAAATAAGCATTTGAAACGATGAAACGGTAAAAAATTTACGTTGCGGTACCGCCTAGAGAGACGGATGACGCAGCGTAAATTTGTTTTTATGAAATTCGAGGATTCCCTCTTTCTGCATTTTTCCGAGTTCTTTGGAGAGGGCGCTCCGGTCGAGGTTCAGGTAGTCGGCGAGGCCCTGGCGGTCGAAGGGGATCGTAAAGGTGTCGGCGCTGGTTTTGGCAGACTGCGCGGCGAGGTAGACCAGCACGCGCTCGCGGATCGTCTTTGGTGTAGTGCAGAAAATGCGGTTGGAGAGGGTAAGATTTTTCTGCATGGAGATGCGGAGCATATTACTGCGAAGCTGGGACAGCCATGCATCATCACCATCGGCGGTCTGGTCGAGGTTTCGAAGATTGAAAAAGAGAACCGTCGAGGCTTCGGCTGCCGTGACATTCACCATCATCGGCTCCCGACAGAAGGCATACGTTTCGGCAAATACCTGGCCGGGGGTGATCTTGCTTAAGATACTGCGGTTGCCCCAGAGATCCGTATTCTCCACGAAAACGCTGCCGGACAGCACAATCCCCAGTTCGGACACGCGGTCACCCATGTGATAAATGGTCTGGTTTTTCTCAAACGAACACGTCCGCAGCCACCCGCTCGAAACAAGAGCCGTCCGCCCGGTTTCCGAGATGCCATGAAAGAGCGGGAGAGAAAACACCTCGGCCGGAAAAACAGCATCAGCCAATGATTTCATACTGCAGCATCTCGTATTTCAAAATACTGCCCTCCATAATTTCCGGCGGCAGCAGCGCGCGGGCAACCAGTTTCATTTCATTGTCCTCCGGTTCGATGTCATTGCGGCGTAAATGCGCGTAATCACCATCGATGGCGACTACCTCGTAGGTGCAGGATAACATAAGAAAACAACCTCCTTTTTCTTTACATGATACCTATTATACCGTGTGCAGAAACGGATGTCGATGGAATTTTTAATGTCGGAAACAAAAGTCTATGCTATACTTACAGCAGGGTATGACAGAAAAGAAAGGATGGAAGGTAGGATCCTGGGGGAAGAACTTGGACTGGAAGTCTGCTCGGTGCTGAGAAAAATCCGGGAAGATATGTAGCTCATTATCATCAGCGGCTATGCGGAATTTTCTTATATAATAGGAAAGTTCGACATCTGCTCAGAGAAATCCCTAAACATGTGGAGGATAAAAAAACTGATTTTCTAACAGAGCTTCTGCCATGGTCCAAGTCTTTACCAGAACATATCGGGAAGCTCAGACAGCAATAAGATTTCACCAGCTAACAGAGGATTTTTCTTTACACAATAACTCCATATAATTACCGGAATCAGACAAAGCCGAAAAAAAGAAAGAAGATTAGGAACCGTAATAATTCTATTCAAATTTTCTTCCTGATTCACTTCACTCTGCATGTACGGTCACCTTACTTTCCTTTTTTTAGACATAAACCAATAAAATATAACACAAAATGCTAAAGCAAACACAACACCAAAAACATTTTGAATCACTCTAAGACTAACCGCTCCTTGTAGTCCATAAGTCTCTGCAGCAATGGCTAAAGCACCAAATGTGTTAAATACTGCCTGCCAGCCATATTGTGCTGAAAATCCTACACCGATTCCACCAAGAATTCCTATATATGCATAGATTGACGAAGGAAGCAGAA
>ENA-OQKN01000271-OQKN01000271.1-human-gut-metagenome-genome-assembly--contig:-NODE-271-length-64411-cov-9.083007_pt1 | contig 64411 bp, 55 predicted proteins | sample MGYA00242776_ERZ504794 | MGnify/ENA primary metagenome ERZ504794 (study PRJEB26092, sample SAMD00036434) | human gut metagenome | host: Homo sapiens | study: EMG produced TPA metagenomics assembly of... | reverse complement strand
ATCTGTAGCATAATATATTCAAGTGATTACAGATATGTACTGATACGTTAGTCAGGAATTAACGCCTATGGAGAGTACAGGAACTTGTGAGTAGTACATGAATTGATTCGTTACAAAAGCATACTCGCTGAAGTAGGAATGAAACATAAAGGTTTATAACTTTTTATAAGTTTTCAGTAACGGAAAAAGAATGTACGAATTACCGGCATACCTGATATGGGGATTTTTAGAAAGTGGAAAATCAACACTGATCAAAGAAACATTAAGCCAAGATTATTTTAATGACGGCGAGAAAACAATGATCCTTACGTTTGAAGAAGGAGAAGTCGAATACGATAAAGAGATGCTAGAGAAGACAAATTCATTTGTGGTGAATATTGAAAATATGGAAGATTTCACAAAAGAATTTGTCAGAGGATGTCAGAGAAATTATTATCCAGACCGTGTCATGATCGAATACAATGGAATGTACTCTATTGACGATCTGATGGATGTAGTAGATGAGACAGATCTTGAGTTATATCAGGTGATCGTAACAGTTGATGCATCTACAGCAGATTTGTATTTGAAAAATATGAAATCTATGTTTATGGAAATGTTTAAGATGGCAGATCTTGTCATTTTTAACCGCTGTGATGACAATACGAATATGGGAAGTTTCCGAAGAAGCATCAAAGCAGTCAATCCAAGAGCACAGGTAGGTTTCGAACGTGCCGATGGAAAAGAGATGGCACAGGATGAACTGCTGCCATATGATGTGAATGCAGATGTGATCAAAGTTGAAGACGAAGATTATGGAATCTGGTATATCGATGCGATGGAACGACCAGAGGTTTACGAAGGAAAGACTGTGGAAATGCGTGTTCAGGTCCAGCGCAGTCCAAAGATGCCACCGGGAATGATCATTCCTGGACGTAAAGCAATGACATGTTGTGAAGATGATATGACATTTATTGGATATCTGTGCAGATTAAACCAGACGAAATCCAAGACATTAAAGAGAATTCTCAATAACGAATGGGTAACATTAACAGCACAGATCCATTCAGAATACAATGAAGCATATGATAAGACAATGCCAATCTTAACAGCGATCAGAATCGAAAAATCAGAACCGCCAAAAGAGCAATTGGTATATTTCTAGATTTTAAGGACATAGCAACCCTGCCCCAAGCATACACTGTAAAAACAACATTTACAGGGGGCTTTTCCATTGAAGAAATACATGGAAGAAAGAGTCATTGAAAGTGCGATCTACATCATTGAACATAATGCTACAGTACGCCAGACAGCCAAGCAGTTCGGCGTCAGCAAAAGCACAGTACATAAAGATGTGACAGAACGGTTAGAAACGATCAACAAAACACTTGCCAGACAAGCAAGAAAGGTATTAGACATCAATAAATCTGAACGTCACATCAGGGGTGGGCTTGCAACGAAAGAGAAATATCTTCATAGATAGAATCAAAGGGAAATTATGAAATGCCAGGTTACACATGCAAAATTGTAATAGAAGATACACATCCACCGGTATGGAGAAGAGTCATCATACCAGATCAGATTACTTTTTTTGAATTACACAAGATCATACAGATATTATTTGATTGGGACGACGTTCATCTTCATGGATTCCATATACCATCGGATGATATTGTGATAGATGATGAAGGAGGATTTGATCTGTGGGGAAATCATTATAATGATTTCGATACGAATATTGATTTCTTCTTTAAAAATTACAAATGGATCCGCTACATCTATGATTTTGGAGATGAATGGCGTCACAAGATCAATATAGAAAAATATGAGCTGGATTATGAAGAACGATATCCTAAACTGGTCAAATATAAAGGGGATAACTTCATGGAAGACAGCGGAGGGGTCTGGAACTGGGAAATGAATGAAGAAGTTTATCCTTTTGACAGAGAATTTGTGGAAAGCCAGTTCCGTCAGATGGTATTTCCAAAGCATAAACAAAAAGATAAGGTTAAAGTATTCAACGAACAGGATAAGATAGATATATTAAAAGGTTTTTTTGACGAAATAAGTAAGATGCCAGAAGATGATCTGGAAGATATGTTGAAAAATGCATGGCAGGATATGTATTTGGAAGAAACAAAGTGTAATTTAGATGATAGATCAAAAGAGTGGGAAGATCATATAAAGAAAAACGGTAAGGTCAAGTTTTGTGTTTCATCAAAAACACAAAAAGAATTACTGGAAAATCTAAGCGAAGATCAATCCAGTGATTATTGTAAATATTTAAGGATTCCAAAAAACAGATCAAGATCACATATGGAAAGGATCAGCAGTATTTCGGATACATTAAGAGAACATCCAGAATATATATTATATGTTATGAACCAAGATGAATATGATAGTTTGAAACAATGGATGAATCACTTAAATGATAGCATAATAAATATATCACAAGATGAAGCTGATATTTGTGCCAAAGCATTTGTTTTAGGATTTAGGGAATATGAAATTAAAGATGATATAGCAGAAGTGTATCTTGCCTCTGATCTGAAAGAGTATATAGATGTTTTGGATCAGAAAACAGAAGACGAAATCTATACAAAGATAGAAACATTTGATGACAGAGTAGGAAGATTGATGCAGCTATACTGTGTGATCGAATTAGAAGAATTATACAAAATATACAAAAAAACGTATGATCCGAAACAAGGAAAAAGGGAATTCTTTCGATATGTTTACTGGCGAGGAAGAATGAATGATCTATTAAATACATACCAAGAACCAGATGGAACAGCATATGTTGCGATGCATGGAATGGATATCCACAAAATCATAGAAAAGAGAGAGATTTATGCAAAAGATCTTCCATTGAATGAATTTCCAGAATGGGAGATTAATGAACTAACAGATAATATTGCAAACAGAGCAGAAGCAATCAATATTCTGTTTGTGATGTTGCAAGAGCAATTTCGTATGCCAGAGCAGGAAACATCAGAAATATTATTTAATACGATAAGTTCAGTCATGAGTGGAGATACGCTGGATGTAATTATTGAAAATATAAAAACCAGAGTGAATAAAACATGGACTCCAGACATTTATGCAGAAATGTGGAATATGATCAGTGATCTCATGATAGAATTGGAATTGCCGATATTAAAGGCAAGAAGTCGTGATGAATATGCAATGGAACAAGAAATGTCTCCATGGAGTATAGGAATGCTGTCTGACAAAGAAAATTTCAAAAACACAAAACAGCAACATTTATACGAATTTCCACGCAGTATACAGGAGCGTTTGTACAACATCGAAAGTACGGGAATGAAAGAAGATATAGACAAGCTTTTTGCATACAAAGAAGAAAATCGCATCTGCTCCGAAGAATTCCTTTATATGTTGGCAAGTAGTTGTATCGTTTATGGATATATAAAAGAAGCAAGATCTTTGATCAAAGAATTAAAGAATAGTTCTACAGCCGGAAAGAAGATAGCAAAACTATTAGAAATAGAAATTGATCAATATGATAATGTAATGGATATGGGGGATTATTAATATCTGTGATGTTAAAAAGAAAATTCCGATAACAATCATCTAAAGTTGAAATCCAGTACAGTTTAACATACACACTCTGTAATGGTTTGAATCACGTAAATTATTTGAATATTATAAAAAGAGATCATGTGTCTGCAACCGTACGAACACGTCTGCAGACACATGATCTCTTTTTATAATATTCCACCAATAATTTCCGTCATTCCACCATATTTACATTAGAGAATTCTGATAATTCAACAATTCACTCATAGGCTTCGACATATTCAGATACTGTCTGGTATTTCGTCGTAATCCATTATTATTACCACCCTTAAGTATCGTCTCATGCGTAGCGAAGAAATCCTGATCTTCTTCAAAAGGTGTTCTCACGATATGAATATCCACGATCTCATCTAAGAAACGATTCTGATGAAAGATCTTTCTCGTACATTCTTTTCGATACAAAGGATGCAACTGATTTACCGTAAACTGGAAATAAAGAGAATTAAGTAACGGTTCATCACTGTCTAATAAAAACTGATAATCGCCATCCAAAATCTTCTGTCCCTGTTTCTTTGTCAGAGGAATTTTTGTCTTATCAACGACTGATCCGTTCCGCTTTCTCTGCATCAGATAGAGATCTTCATCATTCTCCATATAGAAATAATATGTAAATGGGGAACTGTCCTTTGCTCCTTCAAACATTAATACCTTGACCGGAAGACTGATCATATATTTATCAGGAGATTTGGACAGGATATATTCTTCCTGTGTCTGGTTATATTCAGCTTGACTGATATTCTTCGTAACTTCGGTATAAGAAAGTTTTTCAATTGCTGTATTTTTCATGATAACTCCTAACCCGTGCTTTGTTATTAACTTCTTCCATTATAGCAAAGGAATATGATAAATTCATGTCTTATTTATAAAAAATGTATGAATAATTCATAGATTTTCTCAATACCCTGTGCTAAGATAAAATCTGGAGGAAAACTATGGATTTATTTGAATATGCAAGAGAATTAAATAAAGATAAAGAGTCGCCATTAGCAGGGAGAATGAGACCTGCAACCCTCGATGAAGTGGTGGGTCAGGAACATATTATTGGAAAAGATAAATTACTATATAGAGCGATCAAAGCGGATAAGATCAGCTCGATCATTTTCTATGGTCCACCAGGAACAGGAAAGACAACCTTAGCAAAAGTCATTGCCAATACGACCAAAGCAAATTTTGTACAGATGAATGCAACAACATCAGGGAAGAAAGATATGCAGGAAGCGGTGGCAGATGCGAAAGAATCTCTTGGAATGTATCAGAAGAAGACGATCTTGTTTATTGATGAGATCCACAGATTCAATAAAGCACAACAAGATTACCTGCTGCCATTTGTAGAAGATGGAACGATCATTTTGATCGGAGCAACGACAGAGAATCCGTATTTTGAAGTAAATCAGGCGTTGATCTCAAGATCCAATGTATTTGAACTACATTCATTAGATAAAGAAGATATTAAGAAATTGATCGTAAGAGCTATTACAGATGACGAAAAAGGAATGGGGATCTATGGAGCAACGATTACCGATGATGCACTGGATTTTCTCTCAGATATGGCAGAAGGAGATGCAAGAAGTGCTTTAAATGCGATCGAACTTGGAATATTAACAACAGAACCTGCTGAAGATGGAAAGATTCATATCGATATCGATGTAGCACAGGAATGTATCCAAAGAAGAGTGACAAAATACGACAAAGATGGGGATAATCACTATGATGTGATTTCTGCATTTATCAAAAGTATGCGAGGATCAGATCCAGATGCAGCTATTTATTATCTGGCAAGAATGATCGATGCCGGAGAAAGTGTTACATTTATTGCAAGAAGAATCATGATCTGTGCATCCGAAGATGTTGGAAATGCTGATCCGCAGGCATTACAGGTAGCAGTTGCAGCGTCACAGGCAGTGGAACGGATCGGAATGCCAGAAGCAAGGATCATACTGGCACAGGCAGTCACTTATGTAGCCAGTGCACCAAAGAGCAATGCAGCATATATGGCAGTTGATCAGGCATTAGAATCTGTCAGAAATCATAAGATCGGAGCAGTTCCTAATCATTTAAGAGATGCTCATTACAAAGGCGCAGTGAAACTAGGACATGGAATCGGATATAAATATGCGCATGATTATCCAGATCATTATGTAAAACAACAGTATCTTCCAGATGAGCTTCTTGGAACAACGTTTTATGAACCAACGGAAAATGGATATGAGAAAAATATCAAAGAATATTTGGAAAGAGTCAGAAAGTAAAATGAAAATGAGCACTGAAAATGAAACATCAGTGCTCGTTCTTATTTTTACTCCATTTATACAAAAATGACATTGCCCATAAAAAGATCGGAAAGAAAAACATCAAAAACAGTGACATCCAGAATAACTGGCTTCCACTCACTGCAAAATAGATAGTAGATCCGATGATGGCAAGCAATATCAAGATCAGCAGGATCGCTGTGATCTGCTTCATACGCTTTTGTTTTTTCATCATAACATCCTTTCGTAAATATGCATACCTATGAGGTATCCTAACATAGATTATTGTGTTTTGAAAGAGTAAAATATTTTATAAAAAAAAGTGAATAAGAAGCAAAAGAGAGGACATAATAAGAATATCCAGTTAATAAAAGAACTGGATAGAGAAATACTTATCCTCCCCTTAAGTATTCCCCCACTCTGCGAAGCCGTGGAATGGGGGATTTTTATGTAAAATTGCTGTCGATTGTTGAAAAAGAGCCAGAGATTTGTTATAGTATCAAAGGAAAATAACATTTTTAAAAGAAAAGGATGGAATGAACATGGCTTTATTACAGGAATGGCGTGATTACGCATATAAATTTGACGATAGAACAGCAGAAGGACAGCAGTTCTGGTTAAATTACTTCAACATTGAAAAAGGAATCTACGAACAATTATTAGCTGACAAAGATACAGTTGTATCTGGAACAGTGAAAGAATTAGCAGACAAATACGAGACAGAATTACAGATGTTTGTAGGATTCTTAGATGGGATCAACGACAGCTTAAAAGAAGCAAACCCAATCGAAGAGATGGATGAAAATACACAGGTAAGCTTAGACATCGACTTCGAGAAATTATATTACAACATGGTTGGATGCCGTGCAGAATGGCTTTACAACTTAAAAGAATGGGATGACATTCTTACAGAAGAAAGAAGAAAAGAGTTATACAAAGAATCCAGAAATTCAACAACAGTTGTAAAAGGAAAGAAGATCGGAAGAAACGATCCATGCCCATGCGGAAGCGGTAAAAAATACAAAAAATGTTGCGGAAAAAACGCTTAATTCGTTAAAAGAAATAGTCGAATATGTAAATGAAACAAGGAAGAACCTTTTGGCTTATGTGATAGCTGAAGGGTTCTTTTATTTTAGAAAATTTTGATAAAATCCCATATGAGATAAAAATACAGAAATTATTGACATTTTGTATACATGATGTTAGAATTTTGATTAGTCGTCTAATGATTAGTTATCTAATTAAAATACTCAAAGTAAAGAAAGGAGCATACATGAAGAAGTGTGAAGGAATTTACAGTTTGATCGGCAAAGTGAATCATAAGAGTGCGATTTATGGATTTGAGCTTTTGAAAGAAGAAAATATACATCCGAGACAGATGCCTCTGATCATTCATTTAAAAAAATGCGAAGGCTGTACACAAAAAGAGTTAGCCGAGAAGATGCAGGTCAAGCCGTCTACGCTAAACGTAATGATTGGACGAATGGAAAAGAATGGATATATAGAGAAAAAACAAGACGAAAAAGATTCAAGAAAAAGCAGAATTTATTTTACTGAGAAAGGAAGAAGTATCTGTGAAGACGGTCATAAAAAATTTGTCATGATACAAGAAAAACTTCAAGAGTATTTTACAAAAGAGGAGCAGGAAGAACTCAAGAGACTGTTAAATAAATTTTGTGATTGTCTGGATGAACAGACAGAGATACTAAAAAAAGAAAGAAAGGAAAAATCAGATGCTTAAATTATTTCGATATTTGAAAAAAGCATATGTGCCTGTCATTGCGATCGTGTTATTGCTGATCCTACAGGCGAGTTGTGACCTGACATTACCAACATTTACTTCCAATATCGTCAATGTTGGTATTCAGCAGAAGGGTATTGAAGACGCAGTTCCTGATGTAATGAGAGAAGAAACATTTCTGGCATTGAAATCTCTTATGAAACAAGATGATGCAGATGATATGGAAGATGCTTATAAACTTTATACAAAAGATCAGGTAAAAGATTCAAAATATAAAGATTATAAAGACGGACGTTTATATGTCAGAAGATATATCTCCAAAAAAGACAGAGAACATCTTGATACGAGTATGTCAAAGGCAATGCTTAAGTTGTCAGCGCAGATGGCAAAACAGATTCAGGCCAATCCTCAGGCAGCAGCTTCTTTAAGCAAGAGCCAGAAAAAAATGATGGCGCAGATGAAGAATATGGATACAAAAGACATGCCAGATACGATCATCAGTCAGGCAGCGATTTCTTTTGTGACTTCAGAATACAAAGCGATCGGACTTGATATTGACCAGATGCAGACACATTATCTGTTAGTGACAGGAGCAAAGATGATCGGGCTTGCGTTCTTGATCATGGCAGCAGCAGTGAGTGTTACTTTATTGTCAGCACGTTTAGCTGCGAAACTAAGTCGTATTCTGAGAGAGAAAGTGTTTGAGAAAGTTATGTCGTTTACAAATTCTGAGTTTGATAAATTTTCAACAGCCTCATTGATCACAAGAAGTACGAATGATATCCAGCAGATTCAGATGTTTATGACGATGGTATTCCGTATCGTCGTATACGCACCATTAATGGGAATCGGAGGTATTTTCAAAGTATTAACAACCAATGCGAAGATGACATGGACGATCGCTATCGGTGTGATCGCGATTATGTTAGTGATTTTTGTATTATTTAAGGTAGCGATGCCAAAATTTAAGATCTTACAGAAACTGATCGACCGATTAAACTTAGTAACAAGGGAAATTCTTACTGGACTTTCCGTAATCCGTGCATTCAGTACAGAAAAACATGAAGAAGAACGTTTTGATAAAGCCAATATGGATCTGATGAAGACAAATTTATTTGTAAACAGAGCTATGACATTTATGATGCCAACAATGATGCTGATCATGAATGGTTTAACTGTTCTGATCGTATATGCTGGAGCATCCAATATTGATGCAGGAAAGATGCAGGTTGGAGATCTGATGGCATTTATCCAGTATGCAATGCAGATCATTATGGCATTCTTATTTATCTCCATGGTATCTATTATGATGCCTCGTGCACAGGTTGCAGCAGAACGTGTCAATGAGATCTTAGATATGGAAGTCATGATCAAAGATCCAGAAGAACCAAAAGAATTTTTACCAGAGAAAAAAGGTGAAGTTGAATTTAAAAATGTATATTTCTGCTATCCTGATGCAGATGAAGCAGTGCTTCATAATATCAGTTTTACAGCACCAGCTGGTAAAACAACCGCATTTATTGGAAGTACAGGTAGTGGTAAATCAACACTGATCAACCTGATCCCTAGATTTTTTGATGTCAGCCGTGGAAGTATTTTGGTTGATGGGGTGGATATCCGTGATGTAAAACAGCATGATTTATGTGAAAAGATCGGATACGTACCACAGAAAGGAGTATTGTTCTCAGGAACGATCGAATCCAACTTAAAATATGGAAAAGAAGATGCAACGATCGATGAAGTGAAACGTGCAGCAAGAATCGCACAGGCAACAGATTTCATTGAGGAGAAAGAGGAAAAGTATGATTCACCGATCGCACAGGGCGGTTCCAACGTATCTGGTGGACAGAAACAGAGATTATCAATTGCAAGAGCTATTGCAAAAGATCCTGAAATCTATATTTTTGATGACAGTTTCTCAGCACTTGATTATAAGACAGATGTGAAACTTCGTTCTGAACTTCAGAAAGAAACAAATGGAAGTACAACATTGATCGTAGCACAGAGGATCAGTACGATCCTTCATGCAGACCAGATCATCGTCTTAGATGAAGGAAATATCGTAGGAAAAGGAACTCATGAAGAGTTATTAAATACTTGTCCGGTTTATCAACAGATTGCCAAATCGCAATTATCAGAAGATGATCTTAAGAAAGCAAGGGAGGTGTCTGACCATGAGTAATAATCGAAGAAGAGGTCCGATGGGTGGACCAGGCAGAGGAATGGCACCAGGCGAGAAAGCCAAAGATTTAAAAGGAACAATGGTCAAACTGATCAAATATATGAGACGTTTCTATGTTCCGATCGTTATGGTAATCATTTTTGCCATTGCAAGTACCGTGTTTAACATTGTTGGACCAACGATCTTAGGAGATGCAACAACTGAGATCTTCAAAGGACTGGTTCGCAAAGTATCTGGTGGAAGTGGAATTGATTTTGATAAAGTTACACATATTTTATTGATGTTGTTAAGCTTATATGTAGCAAGTGCGATTTTCTCATTTATTCAGGGACTGATCATGACACATGTATCAAATAATGTCAGTTACCAGATGAGAAAAGATATTTCAGAGAAGATTCATCGTATGCCAATGAAATATTTTGAAAGCAGAACCTATGGTGAAGTATTGTCAAGAGTTACAAATGATGTTGATACATTAGGGCAGAGCTTAAACCAGAGTATGACACAGATCATCACATCAGCGACACAGATCGTCGGTGTATTTATTATGATGATCCGTATCAGTATTCCGATGACGATCGCAGTTTTATTGACACTTCCATTATCTATGGGATTGATCGGATTGATCATGTTAAAATCTCAGCCATATTTCAAGGCACAGCAGAAACACCTTGGAGAATTAAATGGTCAAGTAGAAGAAATATATAGTGGACACAATATTGTTAAGGCATTTAACAAAGAAGAAAGTGTGATCGAAGAGTTTAAAGAAGTAAATGGAAAACTTTACAATTCAGCATGGAGATCACAATTCTTCTCAGGAGCAATGATGCCGCTGATGCAGTTTGTTGGAAATTTAGGTTATGTAGCAGTAACAATATTAGGTGGATATTTAGCAATCAAGAAAACGATCGAGGTAGGTCAGATTCAGTCATTCTTGCAGTATGTAAGAAACTTCAGCCAGCCGATTACACAGTTAGCACAGGTAGGTAACATGATGCAGACAACCGCAGCATCTGCAGAACGTGTCTTTGAATTCTTAGAAGAAGAGGAAGAAGTTGAAGTAGAAAAAGATGTTGTACCAGTTGATACACTTGCTGGAAATGTAACATTTGAACATGTAAACTTCGGATATAACAAAGATCAAACGATCATCAATGACTTCTCTGTTGATGTCAAAGAAGGACAAAAAGTTGCGATCGTAGGACCAACCGGAGCCGGAAAGACAACATTGATCAAACTTCTGATGCGTTTTTATGATGTGAATGGTGGATGTATTAAAGTAGATGGCCATGATATCAGAGAATTCAAGAGAAGTGATTTAAGAGAAATGTTTGGTATGGTACTTCAGGATACATGGCTTTACAATGCAAGTATCCGTGATAATATCCGCTATGGTAAATTAGATGCAAGCGAAGAAGAAATTCAAGGAGCAGCAAGAGCTGCATACGCACATCATTTCATTGAAACACAGCCGGGTGGATATGATATGGAGATCAACGAAGAAAGTAATAATATCTCCCAGGGACAGAAACAGTTATTAACGATCGCAAGAGCAATCTTAGCAGATCCAAAGATCTTAATCCTTGATGAAGCAACAAGTTCGGTCGATACAAGAACAGAAGAACGAATTCAGATGGCAATGGATAATCTGATGCAGGGAAGAACAAGTTTTGTGATCGCCCATCGCTTATCAACGATCAAAGATGCCGATGTGATCTTGGTTATGAATCACGGAGATATTGTGGAACAGGGAAATCATGAAGAACTGCTGGCTAAGGGTGGATTCTATGCGGATCTTTATAATAGCCAGTTTGAAAACGCCTAAGAATAGTAAAACATTTGTGGAAAAGAGAAAACGAAAGTTTTCTCTTTTTTTCAGTTTCTAATATAAAAAAGATTTTCACAGGATTAAATAGACGGATATAGCAAATTTTGGTATAGTTAAATAGAACAAACATACATCTAGATATAGAATAAAGGAGAATCAAAGTTATGAAGAAGAATCAGACACAGATTAAAAAATATGCGGCTGTGATCAGTGTATTCTTAGCGGCAGTCATCGTAGGACTTTTTATTTTCTTCTTTTGCATAAAACGTTCTGTTGAACAAAGATCAAAAAACATGATGAGGAATAATGTAGTTAGACAGAGTGAGCATTTAAGAACAATATTAGATATTCAATATGATTATTTAAATGGATTAGCAGAAGAGATTGGCAAGACAGACCATCTGTTAGCAAAGAAGAACATGGATTTGATCAAGTCGATCGCAAAACATACAGATTTTGGTGCTATTGCATTGATTGAGCCTAATGGGGATGCTCATTATAGTAATGAGATGACAAAAAATATATCTCACAGAAGGTATTTTAAAGAAGTGATCGGTGGAAAGAGAACATTAAGCGATCCATTAGACAGTAGTATTTCTGGATCAACGAGAGTTGTGTTAGGAGTGCCTATTTATAACAGTAAACACAAAGTGATCGGAGCTCTCGGAGGTTCTTATGATGTAACAGCCCTAAGCCGTATGCTGTTTGAAGATCTATTTGACGGACAAGGATGCAGTATGATCATTGCACAAAATGGAGAAGTCATTGCATTTGAAGGGGATACATCTTACTGGAATCTTGATTATAGATATAATTTTTATAAATATTGCTGCAAATGGATCATCAAAGATAGAGTAACAGTGAAGAAGATCAGACAGGATTTTAAAGAAGGAAAAGGAAATCTTATAACAGCAGAGAGCAAAAAAGAAGGGACCAGAAGGCATTACTTTTCATACATGCCAATGGGGATCAATGGCTGGACTCTCTGCTATGCAGTGCCAGAACAGGTAGCACAACAACAATATGACTTTATTGAAGATTATGAAATATGTTTTATGATCGTATTTATCGTTTTAGTAACCTTATTGATCCTGTATATTGTTTATGAAAATCACACAAGGAATAAAGAATTGCTGAAATATGCACAAACTGATGCATTGACAGGATTATATAACAGAGAAACAACCGAGCAGTTAATGGATGAACTTTTATCAGAAGATGAGAATAAGTCCCATGCATTTTTGATTTTGGATGTGGACTGTTTTAAGCAGATCAACGATATCTATGGACATGCAGTCGGGGATAGAGTGTTACAGAAATTTGGAAAACTTTTAAAAAGCACGTTCCGTGAAGGAGATATATTAGGAAGGATCGGAGGAGATGAATTCGTAGTCATTATGAAGAATATCCAGACAAAGGATATGGCAACGAAGAAAGCAGGCGAATTGCTGGCTAAAACACAAGCATACAAGATTGACGAATTGAAAGGAAATAATATCTCCATCAGTATCGGGATCAGCACAGCCCCACAAGACGGGGACTGCTACATGGATCTCTATAAACGTGCCGATCAGGCACTTTACCAGGCAAAACGAAGTGGAAAAGCAAGAGTGTGCAACTATTTCTCATGAAAATAGTCTTTTACTAATTTTACCACAGTTCCAGACAGAAGGAACAAAGCGATCAAGTTTGGAATCGCCATCAGACCGTTGAATGTTTCTGCGATACTCCAAAGCATTCCAAGGTCTACAGTAGCACCAAGGATCGCAACTAACGAATATACTAACATAAAAGGTCTGATAACCTTAGAAGAGAATAAAAACTCAATACAACGAGCTCCATATAATCCCCATCCGATAATGGTTGAAAATGCAAAACAACATAACGCAATTGCAGTAAAGATGGAGATCCAGTTACCATAAGTAGAAGTAAATCCACTGATCGTAAGTTCAGCACCAGCGTCTGCACCAAATCCAATTGGAATTCCACTGCAGAGGATGACTAAGGCTGTCAATGTACAGATTAAGATCGTATCAGTAAATACTTCAAAGATACCAAGAAGTCCCTGCTTTACAGGTTCTTTTGTATCAGCACAAGCATGAGCAATCGAACCTGTACCAAGTCCGGCTTCATTTGAGAAGATACCTCGTGCGACACCCTTTTTCATACTCATAAAGAAACTTCCAACAATACCACCAGTCACAGAAGCAGGATGGAATGCTCCGTTAATGATAGAACCAAAAACAGCAGGAAGCTGATCAATATTTAAAACAACAACACCTAAAGCAAAGAAAATATAAATGAATGCCATAAAAGGTACTAATCTCTCAGCAACCTGTCCGATTCTCTTGATTCCGCCAAGTAAGATCAATGCCACAAGAATCGCAACAATGATACCAATGATCAGATTCGCAGTTCCAACAGAAGACTGATTGATCACATGGAAATTCAATAAAGCAGAATTGATCGCTGTTGTGATCGTATTTACTTGAGTAGCATTTCCCGTTCCGAATACTGTTAAAACTCCGAAAGCAGAGAATAATACAGCAAGAAAATGCCAGTTCTTGCTAAGACCATTCTTGATATAGTACATAGGACCACCAACATAATCACCTTCTTGATTACGTTCTCTGAAGTGAACTGCAAGTGTTACTTCGGAAAATTTCGTACACATTCCAAGAATAGCAGAAACCCACATCCAGAAAACAGCACCAGGGCCACCGATCGCGATCGCACCGGCAACTCCGGCGATATTTCCAGTTCCGACTGTGGAAGCGAGTGCAGTACAGACTGCCTGAAATGGAGTCATAGATCCGTCGGATGCATCTTGCTTCTTAAAGAAACGACCAAGCGTTTCCTTCATTGCATAAGGGAATTTACGGATCTGTAAAAATTTTGTTTTGATCGTTAACAGTAATCCGACACCAATGATGCAGATCATGGCTGGAACACCCCAGATAAAATTGTTCACGGCACTGTTAACTGATTGTATAAGTTCTAACATGAATCAAACCTCTTTCAAATTTCTTTTATTAATTTATATCTGTTCTTATATAATAGATATTTACTCATTAAGTTACATGTTACCTTAAGGTGACATGTAACATGAACAGACGCAAGTGCAATCATATCATATTTACAGAAAAAAGTACAGAATCTAATCTTGATAGAGGATTAATAGATATCTTCTATAGATTTATGAAAAAATATAACTTGTAAAATATGTAAATTAGGACTAAACTTATATCTATGACTATGTGTAGACTTGGAGGATGAAAATGGAGAATGAAAAACTAATGCTAAGAGGAGAGCTTGCGTTGATGGCAGCAATTGTGATCAATAGTTTTAGTGTCGTACTGATGCTGTATTCTGGTTCTGGAATTTCGGCAATCTCAAGTGTACCTTATGCATTTTCAGAGGTATTTAAAGATTTATCACTAGGTACATGGACATATATATTTCAGGGAGCATTAGTGTTAAGTCTTATGATCCTAAGAAGAAAATTTGTACCATCTTATTTATTTAGCTTCGTTGCAGGATTTGCGTTTAGTGAATTATTAGATGTCAATGAATTATGGATCGGAATCCTGCCACAGACGATTCCATATAGGATTGTGTATTTCCTGATCAGTTATTTTTTGTTAAGTATAGGAATTGCTTTAGAGAACAGATGTCAGCTTCCGATTATTCCAACGGATTTATTTCCAAGAGAATTATCAGCGATCATTAAGAGACCATATGCAAGAGTCAAGATCACATTTGATGTTCTATGTCTTGCAACAACCGGGCTTTTAACAGGTCTGATGCTTGGATATTTGGATGGATTAGGTATTGGAACGATCGTTGCTGCATTTACGATGGGGAAAATGGTTTCGATCACAGGCAGCTGGATCGATCAGAGAGTTACTTTTGTATCGGTCTTAAGTAAACAGACGATCTAGGAAACTAAGAGAATATAAATAAGAAAGATGATGAAACAAGATAGAACGGGTGATAGTTTTGAAACAATATATTTTGAATGATTATATTACAGACGATGTCAGGATGGTAAAGCCAATGATGGAAATCAATGGCTTTAAAGTAAGACCAGGATTTTTTGATCTAAACGGAGCATCAGAATTTTCATGTGGAGTGAATTTTACAGTGCATACAAGCAATGGAACATCATGTGATCTGCTATTATTTCATCCAGAAGAAGAAGAACCATATGCAATCATTCCATTTCCAAAATCATATAAGATCGGAGATGTCTATTCTATGATCGTTTATGATCTGAAATCTGAAGATTTTGAATATGCTTATCGTGTGGATGGACCAAATGATGAACAAAAAGGATTACTATTTGATAAAACGAAAGTTTTGTTAGATCCATATGCTCAGGCTGTTGCAGGACAGGAAGTCTGGGGACATAAAAGAACCAGAACGTATCATGCAAGAGTTGTAAGAGATAGTTTTGACTGGGGTGTACAGCCACAGTCAAGCAGAGAGATGAGTGATCTGATCATTTATGAGTTACATGTCAGAGGATTTACAAATCATTCATCCTCAGGAGTCAAACATCCAGGAACTTTTGCAGGATTAAAAGAAAAGATTCCATATTTAAAAGAATTAGGGATCAATGCGGTAGAATTGATGCCGATCTTTGAATTTGACGAGATGATCAACGCAAGAGAAGTGGATGGGAAACAACTGGTTGAATATTGGGGATATAATACGGTTGGATTTTTTTCACCAAATGCCAGTTATACAGCTGCTGAGGAAGTTAATAATGAAGGACAGGAATTAAAAGAATTGATCCGTGAACTTCATGAAAATGGAATCGAAGTTATTCTGGATGTTGTATTTAATCACACTGCGGAAGGAAATGAAAATGGACCATTCTTCAGTTTTAAGGGATTTGACAACAACATCTACTATTTATTAACTCCAGAAGGTAATTATTATAATTTTAGTGGATGTGGGAATTCACTAAATTGCAACCATCCAGTAGTACAGCAGATGATTCTTGAATGTTTAAGACATTGGACAGTTCATTATCGCGTAGATGGATTCCGATTTGACCTTGCAAGTATTCTTGGACGAGATGAAGATGGAATGCCAATGAATAATCCACCATTACTAAAAAGTTTAGCCTATGATCCACTTCTAAGGAATGTAAAACTGATCGCAGAAGCATGGGATGCAGGTGGATTATATCAGGTAGGAAACTTTCCAGCCAGCAAACGATGGGCAGAATGGAACGGACAGTACCGTGATACGATGCGAGGCTATCTAAAAGGTGATTTCTGGGAAGCTAACAGTGCTGCATGGAGAATTTGCGGTTCAGGTGACTTGTATGGCGGATATTATTCTGATGGCAACAGTAATTACGCTGGATACAATTCCTGTATCAACTTCCTTACATGTCACGATGGATTTACAATGTATGATCTCTATTCTTACAATAATAAACACAATGAGGCAAATGGCTGGAATAATACCGATGGGGCAAATGACAATCGAAGCTGGAATTGTGGTATGGAAGGAGATACAAAAGATCCGGAAGTACTCAAATTACGTTACCGCATGATCAGAAATGCTTGTGCTATCTTAATGTGCAGCCGTGGAACGCCAATGTTCTTCTCAGGCGATGAATTCGGAAATACAAAGTTTGGAAATAATAACAGTTACTGTCAAGATAATGAAATCTCATGGATTGATTGGAGTTTATTAGAGAAGAATAAAGATTTATTTGAATTCTTTAAATTTATGATCGATTACCGAAAAAAACATCCAGTAATCCGCAAGAAACTGGACAATGCAGTTTGCGGAATGGAAGCAATGCATGCACACGATGTTAATGCAGAACGTATGGAAGTACCACAAAATGCAAAAACACTGGCAGTAAGCTTTGCAGGATATGACCGCAAAAAAGGAAAAGACGATCTTGTATATGTAGCAGTCAATGCTTATTGGGAAGAAGTAAAGATCACACTTCCAAACCTTGCAAATCATGGAGCATGGTACTTAAGTGTGGATACTTATGGAGATGAGAAAGGAAAGTACTTCTATCAAGAAGGAGAAGAGATTCGAATTGATCGTGAGTATGTGATGAAACCTCGGTCTATTGTGGTGTTTACTGGGCTAGAAGTTTTAAGATAAATTTTAAATTTGAGTTGGCCAATTGTAGATTTTTATCATATACCTTGTTATTGATTTTCAATTTATGTAGCGGCAGAAAAATATAAGGTGGCAAACATGCAGAGTTGCCACCTTGATTCTTTTAAATATTGGTTTTTCTTTTATTTCAGTCACATACAATGAACGACTATAAATCTTCTCCAGTAAGCATCTTATAAGCCTGGAAATATTTATCGATTGTTTTGTCAACAATGTCTTGAGGCAGTTTCCAGTCATGTTCATTGCTCTTTAACCAGTCGCGGGCGAACTGTTTGTCGAAGGATGGCTGTCCATGACCTGGTTCGTATTCGTCTGCAGGCCAGAAACGAGAGCTGTCTGGAGTTAACATCTCATCTCCGATAACCATGTTACCATCTTCATCAAGACCAAATTCAAATTTTGTATCTGCGATGATGATTCCATGTTCTAATGCGTAATCAGCACATTTCTTATAAAGAGCGATCGTCTTATCACGTAACTGTTCAGCGTATTCCTGACCTTTTCCAGGAAATTCTTTTTCTAACACTTCAATACTTCTCTCAAAAGAAATATTCTCATCATGATCACCGATCTCTGCTTTTGTAGATGGTGTATAGATTGGTTCAGGAAGTTTATCAGATTCTTTTAATCCTTCAGGAAGTTTGATTCCGCAGACGGTACCGTTCTCCTGATAGCTTGCCCAACCGCTTCCAGTGATATATCCACGAACAATACATTCGATTGGAAGCATAGTAAGTTTCTTGCACATCATGCTGTTTCCATCATATTTTTCCTGCTGGAAGAATTCAGGCATATCTTTGACATCAACAGAGATCATATGGTTAGGAACGATGTCTTTTGTAAGATCAAACCAGAATTTGGACATCTGTGTTAAAACAGTTCCTTTCTTAGTTACATCATTCTTTAAAATGACATCAAAACAGCTGATGCGGTCAGTTGCAACCATGATCAGGCTGTCACCATTGTCATAAATCTCACGAACTTTACCTTCTTTGATCGGTTTCATTTCTTTCATTATTCATACCTCGCTGATAAATTGTTTCAATGTTTCTCAAATTTTCACTCTTTGTCTAATAATATAACATCAAATGTCAGAAAAATAAAGTCTGGATTTGAATCGTGTCGATAGGAGATATTAATAGAAATAAAAAATCTTTTGTGCAAATTAACCAAAAAAAATCATGATTCTTAAGCACAATCATGAGAAGTCAATGTTTGGTTGACAGGATATAAATGATATACTAAATTGAATAAAGATATATCTTTTGAAACACGAAAACATATCCTATAAAAATAAAGGGGGATTTGGATATGGGAGGAAACAACAAGTTTATTCGGAGTTATCTTCTTATACAGCTTAGGAAACTTCCTATTTACATTATAAAGAAGAGATTGTTGGTCATGGAACAATGCATACAAGAATCGTTACGGATTTATCGCACTAGATTTAGAGACACAGGAACGTACGGTGAAAAAATCCGGTGAATGGCTTAAGAAAGTAACAAAAGAACACGGTTATATCGCAAAAGATTCTTATCAATAAGAGTGGCTTAATTGTTTGCAATATTATTTTGCCCTCTTTATATAAATCGTGTATAATAAAAACAGAAGGACATACCCATGTAACATCTATGATACATGATTTTCGGGTAGTCCCTGCAAATAAAGAAGTAGCGGCCAGATTAAAGATCAAGAGTGCCCATAGAACTGTTCGTGCAACTTTGCCGACAGAGAAAGAAGAAGAATACCTAAAGATCGACCATTGCTTTCCAATCCTTGAAGTAGAACAGGTTGCATTTTTAGACGATGGAAGAATCTTTGAGTATTCCAAATCAAGACACAGAGGAGACAGATTCGAATTAAAGACTGTCAGTGTACATTAATCAAATTAAGCCAGAAAAGGAGAAGCCTGAGACAGGTAATGATTTACTATTTTATGATTATTATCTGCTTCAGGCTGATTGTATTATTATGAAATTTTACTTTGCCCCGATGGAAAGCATCACGATTTATTTATATCGAAATATTTACGAACAATTATTTGGAGAAATCGATAAATATTACACACCATTTATCATGCCAAATGGAAAAAGAACCTTTAAGACAAGAGAATTTCAAGATGTTCTGCCAGAACACAACGAAGGATTAAACATTGTACCTCAGATCCTTACGAAAAATGCACAAGATTTTATAAGAACAGCCAAAGAGTTAAAAGAACTAGGATATGATGAAGTGAACCTAAACCTAGGTTGTCCATCAAGAACAGTCGTAGCAAAACAAAAAGGATCAGGTTTCTTGCGGGAACCAGAAGTTCTCGATGATTTTTTGACCGAGATCTATGAAGCACTTGATATGAAAATTTCGATCAAGACAAGGATTGGACTTAGAGAACCAGAAGAATTCGAAGAAATTCTAAGTATCTACAACCGACACCCAGTCTATGAGCTAACGATTCATCCAAGACTACAACAGGAATTCTACAAAGGAAAACCACACTTAGATATCTTCGAATACGCAACAAAACATAGCGAAAATCCCCTCTGCTACAACGGAGATATCGTAACAAAACAAGATTATGATCATATCACTGATCGATTCAAAGATATCAATGCTGTGATGATCGGAAGAGGTCTATTAAGGAATCCAGCCTTGGTAAGAGAAATCAAATACGGACAGAAATTAACAAAAAGAGAACTTCTAAAAATGCATGATACTCTATATGAAGCATACCAAGAATATCTAAGCGGAGACAAAAACGTCCTTTATAAGATGAAAGAATTCTGGAACAATGCAGTCGTCATGTTTACAAACAACGAAAAATACGCAAAGAAGATCAGAAAAGTCCAGAATCTAAAAAACTATGAAAAAGCAGTCGAAGCATTATTTAGCGACCAGGAATTGATCGATGAGGCATAAGGAGGATTGAAACGTGAAATATTACACAAGTTATGAAAAAAACGCACATCAGACTCCAAAAGAGAAAAAACAAGAATACTGGAAAACAGCGATCGGACTACAACAAGTAGACCAATTAAAACCATCAAACTACTTATTAGAATTATCACAGAAGAATATAGAAGAAAACCTATCAAATCAAGAGATTGAGAAACTTTTATATTCGCATTACACAAATGAATCTAAAGAAGAAGAAATCGAGCGAAAAATGGAATGTGATATCGTAGCAAATCGAATCGTACAACTATTACAAGACGATTCCTTCACATTTAGTCCGGCTGCATTAAAATCCATTCATAGATACCTATTTCATGGGATTTATGATTTTGCAGGAAAATTCAGGACATACAATATCTCAAAAAAAGAACCGATTCTAAATGGAGAATCTGTAAAATATGCCAATTACTTCATGATCACAGACACATTTCAATACGATTTTGAAGAAGAAAAAGAATACGATTATTTATCCTGTGATGAATTTGAACTAGTAAACCATATCGCAAAATTTACATCCGCGATCTGGCAGGTACACGCCTTCGGAGAAGGAAACACAAGAACAACCGCAGTATTCATCGAACGCTACCTAAACAGCATAGGCTTTCCAATCAACAACGACATGTTCCAACAACATGCCCAGTATTTTAGAAATGCCCTCGTAAGATCAAATTATGCAGATTACCCCAAAGGAATCAGCACTGAATTTAAATACTTAGAACATTTTTTCTACAATCTATTGATTGAAGAAAAATACGAATTAAAGAATAGAGAACTGATCGTAAAAGAACTATTTTAACTTAGAAAAAGAAGAAATCTGCAAACTCAAATACACAAAGACTAAATAAAAGCATTGACAATTATTAAATCTCTATATTATAATGACTCAATGGGCAATGACGGAGAAAAGTACCATAAATTATCGTTCCCAGTGAGCAGGCGATAGTGAGAATCCTGCAAAGTGAATTTATGCGAAGAACACTCCCGAGCATCAATCTGAACGCAAAGAACTATATTTGTCAGTAGGTGCGACGTAAGATAGGCGTTAACTATCACACAAGAGAGACTGCAAGACAGTAAATCAGGTGGTACCGCGGACTAGATCATACAGTTCGTCCTGAAGTAACAATTTCAGGACGGGCTTTTTTTGTACCTGTTTTTGGGAACTAAAAACCGCCTGAACGCAAGATAGAGAATACAAGAAAAAGGAGAAAAAGAAAATGTCAGACATGTACCGTACCAGAACCATGGACCAGATTTCTGAAGGTGACATCGGAGCAGAATTAAAGATCGCCGGATGGGTAGAGAATATCCGTGACCACGGTGGAGTATCATTTATCGACTTACGCGACATGTATGGAGTAATGCAGGTCGTATTAAGAGATACAAGTTTATTAGACCACGTAAGAAAAGAAGAATGTTTATCCGTAGAAGGTGTGATCCAGCACAGAGACGAAGAAACATTTAACCCTAAGATTCCTACAGGAACGATCGAATTAGAAGCACACAAGATCGATATCTTAGGAAAAGTATACAGAGATCTTCCATTCGAGATCGCAACAAGCAAAGAGATCCGTGAAGATGTTCGTTTAAAATATCGTTATCTTGATATGAGAAACAGAAAGGTAAAAGATAACATTTTATTCCGTTCCAAAGTCATTCGTTTCTTAAGAGAAAAGATGGAAGACATGGGATTTGTAGAAGTTCAGACACCAATCCTTTGTGCATCATCACCAGAAGGAGCTCGTGACTACGTAGTACCTTCAAGAAAATACAAAGGTAAATTTTACGCATTACCACAGGCACCACAGCAGTATAAACAGTTACTGATGGTATCTGGAATTGACAAATACTACCAGATCGCACCATGCTTCAGAGATGAAGATGCTCGTGCAGACCGTTCTCCAGGAGAATTCTATCAGTTAGACTTCGAGATGGCATTTGCAACACAGGAAGATGTCTTCAAGATCGGAGAAGAAGTATTAACAGAGACATTTAAGAAATTTGCACCAGAAGGAAGTGTGATCACAGAAGCACCATACCCAATCTTCAGCTACAAAGAAGCAATGCTGCAGTTTGGTAGTGACAAACCAGACCTTCGTAACCCATTAAGAATCATCGACGTGACAGATTTCTTCCAGAGATGTACATTCAAACCATTCCATGGACAGACAGTACGTGCGATCAATGTTCATGCAAAACTTTCCAAAGGACAGCATGAAAAACTGTTAAAATTCGCTCAGTCAATCGGTATGGGTGGACTTGGATACTTAGAAGTCAAAGAAGAATTGAAATACAAAGGACCGATCGATAAATTTATTCCAGATGATATGAAGATGGAATTAGCTGAAATGGCTGGATTACAGGAAGGAGATACGATCTTCTTCATCGCAGCACCAGAAAAAGCTGCTTGTATCTATGCAGGACAGATCCGTAACGAATTAGGAAGCAGATTAGATCTGTTAGAAAAAGACGCATACCGTTTCTGCTACATCAATGATTTCCCAATGTATGAAATCGATGAAGAAACAGGTAAATTAGGATTTACACATAACCCATTCTCTATGCCACAGGGTGGATTAGAAGCATTAAATGAAAAAGATCCATTAGATATCTTAGCATACCAGTATGATATCGTATGTAACGGAGTAGAATTATCATCAGGAGCCGTTCGTAACCATGACATGGAGATCATGGAAAAAGCATTCGACATCGCAGGATATGACAAAGAAACATTAAAAGACAAATTCGGAGCATTATACAACGCATTCCAGTTTGGTGCACCACCACATGCAGGAATGGCACCAGGAGTAGACCGTATGATCATGTTACTTCGCAACGAAGAAAACATCCGAGAGATCATTGCCTTCCCAATGAGCGGAACAGCACAGGATCTGATGTGCGGAGCACCAAACGAGATTACAGAACAGCAGCTTCGTGAAGTGCATATTAAGGTTAGAGATTAATTAGAGATCATAAGATTTAAAAATAAGGAGATATTTTCGTGAGATAAGAAAATATCTCTTTATTTTTGTAAATTTATATTTTTTTCATTGTTGGAAATAATGGTAATAGAAATTATAAATATAAAAATGACAATATATTGTACAATATCATGTACATAATATTGACAATTAGAATAGGAAATCATATAATATAAATAAAAAAGGAGTGATGATATGTTAGCAACAAATTTTTCAAACGTAAGAAATAATTTCAAAGAAGTTTGTGATCGTGTAGTGCAGGATTCTGACATTGCTATTATCACTAGAAAGAATAATGAAAATGTAGTACTAATGTCACAAGAGCAGTACGATAATTTGGTAGAGAATGCCTATATCAGGAGTAGCAAAGCAAATTACAACAGGTTACAGGAATCTATAAAACAAGCAGAAAAAGGAAAGCTGGTTCAGTTTAAAGTAGAGGAATAGCCTATGAATGTTTTATTTACAGAAGATGGATGGGAAGATTATCTTTATTGGCAGAAGATAGATAAGAAGATTATGAAGAGGATTAATCTTTTGATCAAAGATATTACAAGAACTCCATATGAAGGAATTGGAAAACCAGAAGGACTAAAACATGATTTGGCAGGAAAATGGAGTAGAAGAATCAATGATGAGCATAGACTAGTTTATCAAGTACAAGATGAAAATTTAATTATTTATATGTGTAGATATCATTATTAGATAATTTAGAAAAATTTTACATGCTACAATAATAAAAAACAGAGATCAAAGGAGGATCAATGAAACTATTAATCAGTGCCTGCCTGTTAGGAATCGATTGCAAATATAACGGAAAAAACAACAAAAATGATAAAGTCATAGAATTACTAAAAGACCATGAACTAATTCCAGTCTGTCCAGAAATCATGGGAGGACTGCCAACACCAAGAATTCCGGCAGAAATACATCAAAACAAAGTTATCGCAAAAGATGGCAAAGATGTTACAAAACAATATCAAAAAGGTGCCGAAGAGACACTAAAAATTGCAAAGTTATATAACTGTCACACAGCGATCCTAAAAGAAAAAAGTCCCTCTTGTGGCTGTGGCAAAGTCTATGATGGAACATTTACAGGCACGCTGATCAATGGGGACGGAATCACAGCTAGATTATTAAAAGAACATGGAATCAAAATCACAGGGGAAACAACCTTAGATATCACAGAATAAAACAGTGAACAGTAAAATGAGGATCCAAATATGAACAACAAACAAAAACTATTAACCGCAACAGCGATCACAGGAACTATTGTCAGTGCATCTGCATTTACTGTCTTCGATTATGCGATCTGTCGAAGAAAAAAACAGCCAGATGTCCGTAAAAAAGAAAAATGGAAACCATATCTTGATTACGTTTTAAAAGAACAAGAATGGCTAAAAGAACACCAAGAACAAGAATTAAAAGAAATCAGATCAAAAGACGGACTAACACTACGGGCAGTCTACATTCCAAGAGAAAATGCCAAAGGAACTATTATCTGCATGCACGGTTACCATTCAACAAACGATATCGAATTCGTACCGGAAGTCCGATTTCTATGGAATCTTGGATACAGCATTCTTCTTCCATGGCAGAGAAGCCACGGAAAAAGCGAAGGACGCTATATTACTTATGGAGTGAAAGAACGCCATGATCTCAAACGATGGATTTTGTATACCAATCGGCATCTGGCAGCCAAGAACAAAGATATTTTTCTATGTGGAATTTCTATGGGGTGTGCTACAACCTTAATGGCAGCAGGTCTGGACCTTCCAGACAATGTAAAAGGAATTATTGCTGACTGCGGATTCACTTCTCCATGGGATATCATCAAACACGTAGCCAAAGAAAGATTTTATCTTCCACCATTTCCATTAATGTACATGGTAGATTTGATCAGTGAAGTAGTAGCAGGATTTGGATTGAAAGAAGTCAGCATCCCAGAAATCATGAAACGAAACAAGATTCCAGTGTTGTTTATCCATGGAGATGCAGACGATTACGTTCCGATGTGGATGACGATCAAAAATTATGAAGCCTGTGCAGCAAAGAAAGAACTCTATATTGTTTCAGGAGCAGGACACGCACTAGCATTTTCAAAAGATATGGAAGAGGGAAAACGAAGAATTAAAAATTTCATAAATAAATATAAGACGATCTAAAATAAGAAGAACCATTCCGTATAAATGATTTTACAGAATGGTTCTTGTATTATAAATTTCCTAAAAAAAACTATTTTAAGATCATAAGATAACTTTCCGGCCGCTGTGTGATCTTGATTTCTTTCAGAATTCTAAAATTGGATTTTACAGTGAATTGTTTTACATATTCACGGTTTCTTGTATACATAATGATTGTTCCTTCAGGTCCAAGAACTCTTTTGGCAAATGGAAAGAACTTCTCATAAACCTCACGAATCTCCGCTTCTGTCTTCTGGCCAGTCGCATAAGGCATCTCCGTAAAGATTTCATCAAAAGGATAGTCATGGGTAAATGTAAAACAATCCTTATTGATATAATGAACGATCTGGTCTGCAAGATTTGTGTTATAGATCGCTTTCTCAATGGCTTCTGGAGAATGATCGATACCATAAGAAGTATTCCCTTTTACAACCTTCTGACGCTCGATCAGCATCGTACCAACCCCACAGAAAGGATCAAGAATCTGCGCATCCGGGATCATGTAATCTTTGGCAAGTTCCACAAGTAAAGCAGCGTTGACTGGTTTGATACTTGTTGGAATGAACTCCTCGCGGTAACTAAAACGACGATCAACGATTGTATTTAATTTTACTAATAAATAATAATCCCCAGATTTACCTTCGATCATACGGATCTCAAATTCATAATGAGACGTAGAATTTCTTAATTTATGTGCTGTCAGCTCTTCTAATTTCGAAGCAACTTTCTTCGCAAATTTGGAACGTTCAGAAAGTGCCATACGGCTTTTCACTCCGATTCGGAAATAAAAAGGGAAATCCCCTTCATGAGTATTTTCTAATAATGCCATTAAATTTGAACCAGCGATCACAGATGCAGCAACATCAGCATCAGGTTTACATGAAACCATGCCTGGAATCTGAAATAACAATTCATTGTATGTGCGGATCGGTAATAAACGATTCAGATGATTTGTCTTTACACGCACACCCATTTTTGAAGAAGCAGCTGAAGATTCTTCCATCAAGGCAGCAGTAATTTCCGGGTGTAATGGGTTAGTGCGGAAAATACAATGAAATGTCTGGCGGCCGCCTAAAAATCTATGCTTCTTAAATGGTTCGATCGTATTGATCAGTTCAGAAAGAGCATGAAGTTCATGTTCCACATGCTTTTTCTCATCGTCAGAAGCTTCATAAAGAGATAACTCTTCATAACGCTTTCGGAAAACGTCCACATAAGGAGCCGCATTTAAAGATTTTAAAGCAGTTAAATAAGCCTCTTTTACAAAACGTGTATCTTCTGTCTGATAAGCATGAAATACAGCATCACTTTCAGAAGAAAGTGCCAGATCACCGATCAAAAGAGCAGCATTTTTTCTTGTTTTTGCATCTTCATTTTCTAAAAATACAGATAAGTCCAGATCACCATCATGGATCCAAGACAACAAAAGTTCTCTTTTAGAAGAATCCTTGATCTCTTGACGCAGGGAACTTAAAGACTGACGTACTTCGATATTTTGATTTAACCTTTTACATAAACGATTGATCATATATACATTCCTTTTCTAAATAATGTGTATAAGGAAAAGTCCTTAAAAACTATAAAAACAGTATACCTTATTGAAATAATTTTTGCAAAAAAAGTGAAAATCATGCTATAATAATATGTAACAGAGAGAATAACAGGTAAGGAAGTATATGAAACATATAACGATCAAGAGAGCAGAACAGGCAGATGTCAATGCGATCATGGAATTGATGCAAGAAGCAGTGGATACTGTGAAAGTTTCTGATTGGTTTCTGCCAGACAACAGACAATATATAGAAGAACACATAAGCGACCGGGGATTTACATTGAAGGCTTTATCAAGTAACAATGAGATCTTGGGCTTTTTTATTGTCGATCTTCCGGGAGAGTCAAAACATAATCTTGGATATGATCTGAATTATGACGATCATAAGATACACAAAGTTGCACATATGGACTACGCAGTTGTGACGAGTAAAGCAAGAGGTTTGGGGCTTCAGAGAAGATTTTTCAAAGAGGCTGAGAAACAATTAGAAGACACGATATATGAATACTTCCTTGGAACCGTTCATCCGGATAATATCTACAGCCGGACAAACTTTGTCAAAGCGGGTTACAGGGAAGCAAGACAAATGTCAAAATATGGTGGTATGCAACGTATCATCATGGAAAAGGAGAAATGACTATGAGTGATCAGTATGATGTTATTATGATCGGAGCAGGACCTTCTGCTATATTTTGTGCTTATGAATTAAAGAGAAATAAGCCGGATATGAAAGTTCTTATGATCGAAAAGGGACGAAGGATCGAAAGAAGAGCCTGTCCAAAACGAAATACAAAGGTATGTGTTGGATGTAAACCATGCTCTATTACAACAGGATTTGCCGGAGCTGGAGCGTTTTCTGACGGTAAATTATCTTTATCTCCAGATGTAGGAGGGAACCTTCCAGAGATATTAGGATATGACAGAACAATCGAATTATTAAAAGAATCTGATGACATTTATTTAAAATTCGGAGCTGATGAGAAAGTATACGGAATTGATGAAGCGGAAGAGATCGCAAGCATCCGTAAGAAAGCAATTCAGGCAAACTTGAAGCTGATCGAATGTCCGATCAGACATTTGGGAACAGAAGAAGGGTACAAGATATACTCAAGACTTCAGGAACATTTATTAAATGAAGGTGTTGATATGATCTTTGATACCATGGTCAAAGATATCATCATTGAAGATGGGGTTGCAAAGGGTGTTGTTACAGACAAAGGTGAGACATATACAGCCGATGAGATCGTAGCAGCCGTAGGACGAGAAGGATCTGAATGGCTAAGCGGAATCTGCAGAAAATACGACATTGAAACACAGGTAGGAACCGTTGATGTCGGAGTCCGTGTAGAAGTTCGAGACGAGATCATGGAAGAATTAAATAAAAGTCTTTATGAAGCAAAACTTGTTTATTACACGCCAACATTCGACGATAAAGTCCGCGTATTCTGCAGCAATCCATCGGGAGAAGTAGCAACAGAATATTATGAAAATGGTCTGGCAGTGGTAAATGGTCATGCATACAAAGCAGACGAATACAAGACAAACAACACAAACTTTGCATTATTAGTATCTAAGAACTTTACAAAACCATTTAAAGAGCCGATTCAATATGGAAAACATATCGCACAGTTAAGCAACATGCTTTGCGATGGCAAGATCTTAGTACAGAGATTTGGAGATTTTGTGAGAGGAAGAAGAACAACCGAAGAACGTCTGGTAAGAAATAACATTACACCGACATTAAAAGATGCTGTTCCAGGAGATCTTTCACTTGTATTCCCATATCGAATCATGAAAGACATCGAAGAGATGATCTATGCATTAGATGAAGTAACACCAGGTATGGCAAGTGATGAGACACTTCTTTACGGTGTAGAAGTTAAATTCTATTCAAATAAGATCTTAACAAACAAAGACTTTGAAACAAATATCAAAGGACTCCGTGCGATCGGTGACGGAGCATCTGTAACAAGAGGATTACAGCAGGCATCTGCGAATGGATTAAGTGTTGCGAAGAGTATTCTGAATAAATAAAAATATCTCAACAAATAAAATCCCTGATAGTTAGTTTAGAAAGCTATCAGGGATTTTATTTATCATTTCGACAGGTGCATTTTATTTTTGAATTCTGGATGATTTTCATAAAAAACTTTGTTAGCCTGTTCTCCAGCAAGCATCAGTCTTTCTAGTCCCTCCGCAGGGCATAGAAAGCTTCCTAGAGGATAAGGTGTCTTTGTATACAAACCATGAAAATCAGTTCCACCGGTCATGAAAAGATCATGCTCCTTACAAAGAGAAGTGATATGATCTCTTGTTTTTTCATCATTTCGTGGATGATTTAATTCAATTCCATCGAGCATATGCTCTTCGATCATCATTTCCATCACATCCTCAGCTTTATATTGCCCTGGATGTGCAAGAACAACGACACCTCCACAAGAATGGAGAAGATCAGTGACTGTTTTTGCATTCATATAACGGTATGGAAATTTATGTGGACCTCCGGCACGAAATAACTCATTATGTAATTTACCGATCGGAGTCCCAGTATATCCCATCATAGAAAGAACCTGCATGATATGAGTATAGTAAACACCAGTACTTTCTTTTGACACCTCATAAAGCTGTTCCATAGTGATCGGATATTCATCCATCAATGACTGATAAGATTTTATGACAGCATCAGATAATTTTTTTAAGTCTTTGCTTAAATAATTCTGAAGCCGGTCAGTATCAATCGGATAATAACATAAAATATGAACATTCGTCTGTGTTTCCTCGTGCCATGCATTTGCTTCGACAGCAGGAATCGCATGAACACCAAGTTCTTTCCCAAGTTTTACAGCTTCTGGAATAGAGTGTGTGGATTCGTGGTCAGAGATTGCAATATGATCAAGACCAATACGTTTCGCATAAGGAATGATCTGGTCAACACGCATAGCACCATCCGATAAAACGGTGTGACAATGTAAGTCTGCTTTCATACAAAAATACCTCCTAAAATATTTACTCCATTTTCTTTAAGAGCGTTAAAATATTGGATAATGACTGATGAAATAATTGCTGATCTTCCTTTGATAAAGAATCAAAACGCTTGGAAAGATATTCTTTGACCATTCTTTTTTCTTCTAAGATCAGATGGTTGCCCTTCTCTGTCAGCTTGACATAAACCATCTTTCGATTTTCATCACTTCGAAATCGTGTTACATATTCCTCTTTCACTAACGGAGAAACGGCTCTCGTGGCTTGTTCCTTGGAAGATGCAAGATAAGAAGATAACTGAGACATATTCAAGGAACGTCCCCCGGATAATGCAAATAAGATCAAAATCTGTGTCTTGGTAAGAGGCATGGAAGATATGTCAATCGTATTTAAAAGAAATTTCTGACAGATTGGGAAAATTTCAAAAAGTGCAGAAACATCATTCAATGTAAATCCCTCTCTTTCGATATTTTTATAATCTTAAGTATACCACTTTATGAATAAAAATCAACAATCAACAAAAATCAATATTTGACAAAAATCAAATAAAAAGATAAAATAAAGATAACACTATAAAATGACCTTGATCAAAGGAGGTAACACAATGAGTGAAACAACACAAATGCAGGATTTTTTGACACGTCAGGCAAAGGTTTGCAGGGATAACTGTGAGATAGAGAAGGACCTGTACAAAGAACTAGGAGTCAAAAGAGGACTTAGGGATGTCAACGGAGTCGGAGTTCTTGCAGGTCTTACCAATATCTCCTGCATCCAGTCCAGTGAGATGATCGATGGAGAGAAAGTGCCTTGCGAAGGAAAGTTATTTTATAGAGGATATAATATATATGAATTAGTTGAAGGATTTATGAAACGAGGCGATTTTGGATTTGAAGAGATCACCTATCTCTTGCTGTTTGGAAAACTTCCAGATGATAAGCAATTAAAAGAATTTAGAGAAGTACTGGCACAGAGTATGACACTTCCAAAGAATTTTACAAGAGATGTCATTTTGAAAGCACCATCAAAAGATATTATGAATACTTTAACAAAGAGCATTTTAACTCTGGCATCCTATGATGAGAATGCATCTGACATTTCTATGGAGAATGTTTTAAGACAATGTTTGATGTTGATCAGCGTACTTCCAATGATGGCAGTTTACGGATACCATGGATATAACCATTATGTAAATGATGACAGTTTATATATTCATCGTCCAGATCCTAATTGCTCTATGGCAGAAAATATTTTAAGGATGCTGCGTCCAGATAAATCTTATACAGAGTTAGAAGCCAAGGTGTTAGATATCGCATTGGTTCTCCATATGGAACATGGTGGTGGGAATAATTCGACATTTACAACGCATGTCGTGACATCTTCCGGATCTGACACATATTCCGTGATCGCAGCTGCACTTTCCTCATTGAAAGGACCAAAACATGGTGGTGCGAACATCAAAGTTGTAGAGATGATGAAGGATTTAAGAAAGAATGTCGATGATCTTAGTGATGAGGAACAGGTAGAAGAATATTTAAGAAAACTACTGCATAAAGAAGCATTTGACAAAAAAGGGCTGATCTATGGAATGGGACATGCGGTCTACAGCATTTCCGATCCACGAGCCCAGATCTTTAAAGCTTTTGTAAAGAAGCTGGCACTTGCCAAAGGAAGAGAAAAAGACTTTGAACTCTATTCTATGATCGAAACATTGGCACCAAAAGTCATTGCAGACGAACGAAAGATCTACAAAGGAGTCAGTGCAAATGTTGATTTCTATAGTGGATTTGTGTACAGTATGTTGGATATTCCACTAGAATTGTTCACACCGATCTTTGCAATGGCAAGAATCGTTGGATGGAGTGCACATCGTCTTGAAGAATTAACTAATGTGGATAAGATCATCCGTCCAGCATACCAAAGTGTACAAGAAGAAAAAGAATACGTGGAGATGGAAGACCGCTAGAACAAAGAAGAAAAGAAGAGGGGAGACCCTCTTTTTTGGTGTAGAAATAGATACTTTTTGTTATAATGAATGAAAAAGGAGGCATGACAGATGATCTTAATGATGAAAGATACGAAAGTATTAGAAACCAACAAGGATGGAAGTATCACGATCTATGAAGAAAAATTACTTCCATTTTCGTTGCAAAAAGAAGATCTTACCTATGAAGATTTTTTCTTTAACTGGCTGGCGATCAGACCCCTGTCCATCGGAAGAACAAATGCAAAAACAATTTTAAATAACGCAGGGATTCCACAGAATCCATTGACCATCGCAAGAATCTGCCATGGCATGAATTTGTCCGATTGTTATTGGGTAAAAGAAAGAGAAGAAGATACAGCATGGGACAAAGATAATCTTTATGATCATGATATGGATCCGTTTTATGCAGATACTGCATTGACAGGGAAAACTCATCGGTTATCCAAAGATAAATTCCACACACCGGAATTGACGGCACAGGGAGTGTCAGCAAAATGCTGGATCAGAGAGGATGATGGAATTTATTTATATAAAGTTGGAAGAAAAGAGCTGCCAGCAAGCGAGATTTTAGACGTTCTGGGAATTCAGCATGTGCAATATGAAAAAGCAGAGCATTTAAAAGACTATTTATCAAAAGAACGAATTCAAAAAATAGAAGATGCAGGGGAAGTGATCGTAAGATCAAAACTGCTCACAAATAAGAAACAAGGAATTATTCCATTCGAAGAATTTGCGGTATATTGTGCGAATCAGGATTATGAAGATGAATACAAAGAAGCAAAGAAAAGGGATTCGAAAGCTTACTATGAAATGCAGATTGCAGATTATATTTTGAATAACAGTGATCGTCATGTTGGTAATTGGGGCTTTTATTTTGATATTGATGAAAATAAACTGCAAAAAATGTACCCACTGATGGATCACGACCATGCATTTGATGAAGAAGAAATATTATTATCCCAGACGTGGGAAGGAAGAACATTATTCGAGGCAGCATATGAAGCTCAGAAAAAGTTAAAATTATCAATAGATAAATTATTACAAATACAAAAACCGCAATATTTAACAACAACAGAATGGGAACAAGTAAGAAAAAGAATAAAAAAACTTATAAAATGAGGAAAACCGGAGACGAGGAGAGTCTCCGGCATTATGAAAAAGTATGAAAAAAAGTTTTAGCTAAGTAAGTTTGTTACTTGCTATGCTTTTAGTATACGCAGAAAATGTGAAAGAAATGTGTCTAAAAAATGATGAATTTATGATTTTTAGACATATTTTGAGAAATTTTGCGATATAACATCTTTTTAAAAATATTTACATTACGATATACACAAGGAGAAAAAATAAAAATGGGAATGACAACATTATGTTATATAGAAAAAGATAACAAATACTTGATGCTGCATCGTATCAAAAAAGAACACGACATCAACAAAGATAAATGGATTGGAGTCGGCGGACATTTTGAACATGGAGAAAGTCCAGAAGATTGCATGTTCCGTGAAGTCATGGAAGAAACAGGTCTGACACCAACAAAATACCGTTTTTGTGGAATCGTCACATTTTTATCCGACATGGAAACTGATAAAGAAGCATGGGAATACATGTGTTTATACCATATTGAAGAATTTAAGGGAAAGATCAAAGAATGTGACGAAGGAGTTCTTGAATGGGTAGAAAAAGAAAAGATACTAGATCTTGATCTATGGGAAGGTGACCGTTTATTTTTACGCTATATGCAAGAAAGAATCCCATTTTTTTCTTTAAAATTAGTATATGAAGAAGGAGATTTAACAGCAGCTGTACTCGATGGAAAACCTTTAGAATTCTTTGACATTCTAGATGAAAATGGAAACAAAACAGGCAGGATCAAAGAACGATCCTTAGTCCATGAAGATGGAGACATACATGGAACCGTTCATATCTGGATCAGAAGAAAAACGGAAAAAGGGTATGACCTGTTACTCCAAAAACGAAGCAAACAAAAAGACTCCTTCCCAGGCTGCTACGACATCTCATCCGCAGGTCATATCAGCGCATGCGATGAACCATTAGAAACCGCATTAAGAGAACTAGAAGAAGAACTAGGGATCAAAGCAGAACCAGAACAACTTAAAAAAGTATGTATGCATGAAGGAAGCATGAATGGAAACTTCTACGGAAGAGAATTTAAGAATCATGAGATCAGCACAGTTTATATGTATGAAGAAACAGTGGATATTACAAAACTTAAACTACAGAAAGAAGAAGTCGAAGAGGTTATGTGGATGGATCAAGAAGAACTGATCCAGAAAGTGAAAGATGGTGGGATTCCAAATTGTATATACTTGGATGAAGTAGAGAAGTTTTAAGTTGTAGTTGGCCAACTGTAGATTTTGAGTATATGATAAAAAATAAATAAGCAACCGACAGTGCAGCGGTGAAATTTTGCTCATATTTTGAACAAATCGCTGATCCGCCCAATTTCCTACGAAAACTCGCTCTGAAGTTTTGTTCAGGTTAATAGACTTTGAAGCTCAGACATTCGTCCAATTGGGCTGCGAATTTATTCAAAATATGGCAAAATTCCAATGCTGCGCTGTCGGTTGCTTATTTATTTTTTATCATATACCAGAAGTCTAAAGTGTGGACAATTACAAGATTGAAAAACTTAAGTAGATGTATGTTAAACATTATCGTTTTTTATTTTGACAGTGGCAGACAGATACTATTATTGCCAATACAGTAAAACATACACACTGTGTAGAGGTTTGAATAGTGTTTTGTTGTATGAGTCAGAAAGAAGATAAGAAGAACTATTTATAAGGATCCAAGGTGACAACATGAGCACTTTTTGAATGCGTTTTTTACAAATTCGCAGCGCCCTGTGGTTGATTGTCTGACCGTAGCTGCGGGTATTTTGGCTCGCAGCGAGGGAGTTATCAAAGGAACAGGCGCGGATCGGCGATTTGTAAAAAACGCTTTCAAAAATGCGGAGTGTCACCTTGGATCCTTATAAATAGTTCTTCTTATCTTCTTTCTGACTCATACATGACTAACACTACATTCAAATCAGAATTGTATAAAAACGAATAATCTATAGAATTCTTACTAAATTATGCTATAATATACAAGATTAATCAAACAGTTTCAAAATGAAAGAGGGAGTATCAAATGAAAAGGTTATTATTAGTTTTAATGCTGATTCTGGGAGCAGTAATGATCACAAGCCGTCCGGTGGCGACTTATGCATATACAGATGAAGAAAAGCAGCAGGCGAAATCATGGCTGTCTTCACATGGTTATCCGCCAACAAGAGCAGGGGCAGAACAGGCATATCAGGATTATATGGATGGAAAGATTGATGTTCCAGAAGCAGATGCATATATGGGAAAGAACCAGAAAAATGACATAGAAGAAAAGAAAAATTCAACTGTGAATACAGAAACAAAAAAAGATAAACAATCTAAAAATACCAATAAAAATAGTACAACAAAACAAGAAAATTCATCTACAGAACAGACAAACAACAGTACAACATCTGCAAAAGAATCAACAACACAAGGAACAACAGAAACAACAACGACCAAAGTGACAACAGAAACAAAAGAACAGAAACAACAAAAAGAAGAAAAAAAGAAAAAAGAGCAGAAAGAAACAAAGAAAAAACACACAACAGGGATTGTGATCGGAGCAGTTGCAGTCGTGATTTTTGCTTTACTTGTAGTATTTATGCGAAAGAGAATGTAAAAAACGCTATGCTGAAGTGATAGAAAATTCACTTGACACAACAGTTAGTGAGTGCTATTCTATAAGTAAATTACATAACGTCTTCAGGGCAGGGTGCAAGTCCCTACCGGCGGTTATAGCCCGCGAGCCTTATACGGCATGACTTGGTGAGATTCCAAGGCCGACAGTACAGTCTGGATGGAAGAAGATTTAAGAAGTGATATTGATCATCATGTCCTGGGATTTTTATAATTCCAGGATTTTTTTATTTCAAAAAGAAATATCAAGATATCAAAAAGGAGTTCCTGAAGAATTAGAACAAAGATCAGGAGCTCCTTTTTATATTTCCGATTTCAATACCAATCAAAATCCAACCTCCCAAAATCAAAGAACCTGAAGGGAAGGGAGAAAAATATTTGAAAGAAGAATATATGCGGCGTGCGATCGAACTTGCCAAGAAAGGCTGTGGATATACCAATCCAAATCCTTTAGTCGGAGCAGTGATCGTAAAAGATCAAAGGGTTATTGGCGAAGGATATCATGAGAAGATCGGCGGATTACATGCAGAGCGAAATGCTTTAAAAAACTGCATAGAAGATCCTGAGGGAGCTGAGATTTATGTAACATTGGAGCCATGCTGCCATTATGGAAAAACACCACCATGTACGGAAGCGTTGATCGAAGCAGGGATCAAGAAAGTATATGTCGGGAATTTAGATCCCAATCCGAAAGTAGCAGGGGGCGGGATCAAGATCCTGAATGATCATGGAATAGAAACTGAGACAGGAATTCTTGAAGAAGAGTGCAGACAGTTAAACGATATATTTTTTCATTATATTCAGAATGATATTCCATATACAGCACTAAAATACGCAATGACATTGGATGGAAAGATCGCAACGGCAACTGGTGAATCCAAGTGGATCACAGGAAAAGAAGCCAGAAGACATGTACATACATTACGACATCAGTATGCAGCGATCATGGCAGGGATCGGTACGGTTTTAGCAGATGATCCGATGTTAAATGCACGAATCGAACATGGGAATGATCCAATACGTGTGATATGTGATTCAAACTTAAGGATTTCGGAAGGATCAAATATCGTAAAAACAGCCAGAGAAATTCCAACGATCATCGCTACCATAAGTAAGGATCAAGAAAAAATAGCAAAATTAGAACAAAAAGGATGCAAGATCTTAAAAACGTCAGAGCAAGATGGAAAGGTCAATGTCAAAGAAGTTTTAAAACAGTTAAGAAATATGGAAATTGACAGTGTTTTAGTTGAGGGTGGTGGAATCTTGAATGAATTCTTGATCAAAAACGACTGTGTTCACAAAGTTTACGCCTATATTGCTCCAAAATTATTTGGAGGAGAAAAGGCCAAAACACCTGTAGAAGGCAAAGGGATCGAAAGGATCCAAGAAGCTTTGGTATTTGATGAATTAAAGGCAACACCACTTGGAAATGACATATTACTGGAAGGGAAGGTGAGATCATGTTTACCGGAATCGTAGAAGAATTAGGAACAGTCATATCCCTGAAGCGAGGAAGCAAAGCAGCAGTCCTTACGATCAAAGCAAATGTTATTTTTGAAGATCTTAAATTGGGAGACAGCGTAGCAGTTAATGGGGTCTGCCTGACAGCGACTCACATTAGCGGCAATACATTTCAGGCAGACGTGATGAATGAGACATTCAACCGAAGCAGTCTTGGAAGTTTAAAAAAGGGATCTGTCGTCAATTTAGAGCGAGCAATGGCAGCCAATGGAAGGTTCGGAGGTCATATGGTAGCAGGCCATGTGGACGATACAGGGGAACTTGTTAGTGTAAAACAAGATGATAATGCTGTATGGTTTACGATCAAAGCCCCAGAAAATATCATGAAATACTGTATTGAAAAAGGATCGATCGCACTCGATGGAATCAGCCTGACGATCGCTAAGTTAAGCGATGATACCATTTCCGTATCCATGATCCCACATACCATAAAAAATACCAATTTTGGATATAAAAAACCAGGAGATAAGATCAATCTGGAGAATGACATGGTTGGGAAATATATAGATAAACTGCTGCATTTTGATCAGCAGGAAACAAACGACAAACATACAAACAGCATCTTAACAATGGAAATGTTAAGAAATGCTGGATTTTAATAAAAAACGAGGAGGGAAAAGACAAGATGAGCGATGTAGTATGCGAAGTAATCGCACAGCTTCCAACAAAATATGGAACATTTGAGGCACATGGGTATGTAGACCAGAGAAGTGGGGAACATCATGTAGCACTGGTCAAAGGAGATATCGCAGACGGAGAACCAGTTTTATGCCGTGTGCATTCTGAGTGCCTGACTGGGGATACTTTTGGATCTCTACGCTGTGATTGTGGAGAACAACGAAGCCGTGCAATGCGTCAGATCGAGAAAGAAGGACGAGGGGTTTTCTTATATATGCGTCAAGAAGGACGAGGAATCGGATTGATCAATAAACTGAAAGCTTATGTATTACAGGAACAGGGAATGGATACAGTCGAGGCCAACTTAGCTCTTGGATTTAAAGATGATGAACGAGATTACAGTGCAGGAGCCATGATCTTACAGGATTTAGGAATCAAAAAACTGCGACTGATGACAAACAATCCAACCAAAATTGACGGATTAAATGAATATGGGCTCGAGATCGTAGAACGAGTACCAATCCAGATGCCGATCAATCCATTTGATAAATATTATATGCAGACAAAGCAAAAGAAAATGGGACACATGACAACATACGAAGTTTAAATTAACAGAAAAATTAAAAAAATTAAGGCCCCAGGGACCTTAAGATTAACGAAATTAACGAAGAAAAAAGGAGTAATTAAAATGAGAGTATTAGAAGGTAAATTAGTAGCAAGCGGATTAAAAGTAGGAATCGTAGCAGCCAGATTTAATGAATTTATCGTATCCAAATTAGTATCCGGAGCTTTAGACGGACTGAAAAGACATGATGTGAAAGAGGAAGATATCGATATTGCATGGGTACCAGGAGCTTTTGAGATTCCACTGATCGCAGACAAGATGGCAAAAAGCAAAAAATACGATGCAGTGATCTGTCTTGGAACAGTGATCCGTGGAGCAACAAGCCATTATGATTATGTATGTAACGAAGTATCCAAGGGAATCGCACAGGTATCATTAAATACAGGAATTCCAGTCTTATTCGGAGTTGTTACAACAGAAAATATCGAGCAGGCGATTGAACGTGCTGGAACAAAAGCAGGAAACAAAGGATATGACTGTGCATTATCTGCAATCGAAATGGTACAGCTGATCAAAGAAGTAGAAGCATAAAAAGAATCAGAAATTAAAGCAGGAAGTTAGTATGGAACAATATTATTTAGGATTTGACGCAGGAACACAAAGTGTAAAAACAGCAGTTTATGATATTGATATGAACCTGATCGTGCAGGATACCAATGCAACAATCTTAAATTATCCACATCCGGGATGGGTGGAAATGGATGCAGACCAGTATCTTCATGCAACGGTTACAGGGATCAGAAACTGCGTCACAAAAATGAAAGAAAAGAATCTGGATCCAGACAACATCCGCTCTATTTTTGGAGATGGGATTATCTGCGGGATTGTCGGTGTTGATAAGGATTGCCATGCGATCACACCTTACATCAATTATCTGGATTCCAGAACAAAAGAAGATGTTGAGGAACTAGCATCTCATCATTATGAAATCTGGGCAAAAGAGACTGGAAATCCTCAGCCAAACTGTATGTTTCCAGCGATGTTTGCACGTTGGATGATGAACAATTGTGAGGGCTTTAAAGAAAAAGGCAGAAAATTCATGCACAATGCCCCATATATCCTGGCCAATCTTGCAGGACTGTCTGCAGAAGATGCATTTATCGACTGGGGAACAATGTCTGGATGGGGACTAGGATACCGTGTAACAGAGAAAAAATGGTCCAAAGAACAATTAGAGATCCTTGGAATTCCAATGGAAATGATGCCAAAGATTCAAAAACCATGGGATATCATTGGAACATTATCAGAGACATTTGCAAAAGAAACCGGATTGAAACCAGGAATCCCAATCTGTGCGGGAGCCGGAGATACGATGCAGTCTATGATCGGATGCGGAGTGATCAAACCAGATCAGGCAGCCGACGTAGCAGGAACATGTGCGATGTTTTGTATCGCAACCGATGGGATCAATGAAGAATTAAGCAAACCAGAAAATGAACTGATCTTTAACAGCGGAACTTTAGAAAATACATACTTTTATTGGGGATTTATAAGAACCGGTGGATTAGCACTTCGTTGGTATCGAGACAATGTATGCAACGAAGCAGGAAATGGGGCATATTTTGATGAATTAAATGAGAAAGCACAAAATGTGCCATGCGGATCCAAAGGAGTCCTGTTCCTTCCATATTTAACAGGAGGATTTGGAGAAACATCCAATGCTAGTGCCTGTTTCCTGAATATGACGATGGACACAGATCAGGGAGTACAGTGGCGTGCAGTTTTAGAAGCGATCGGTTACGATTATATGAGTGTGACAGATATTTATAAAAAAGCAGGCGTGCCACTTGAATTTATGACGATCACAGAAGGTGGAAGTAATTCAGAAGTCTGGAATCAGATCAAAGCAGACATGTTAGGATGCAAGAGTGCTACATTAGAAAATGCACAAGGAGCAGTTCTTACAGATGCAGTGATCGCAGCATATGCGGTAGGAGATTTGGAAGATCCAAGTCAGGTATTTGAAAAAACAAGAAAGATCAAGAAAATTTATGAACCTGATCCAACAAGAACAAAATACTATCGCAGTATTTATGAACAACAAAGAAAACTGATCAAAGACGATATGGCAGCAGTTTTTGAGACTTTACACCAGATCAGTAAGATTCAAGAACAAAGTAATGATTAAAAAAATGAAAAGGCTTCTTTACAAGAGGCCTTTTTTTCTTGTACAATAAAAGATAAAGTATATAAAAATGAGTTATAAGCAACTAACTTTGCAGATGATTTTTGATCAATTAGATTTCAAGGAGGAAAAAGTCATGGATAACGAAAAGATTGAAAAATTACAACAGATGATCGATGAAAGTGATCATATCGTATTCTTTGGTGGCGCAGGTGTTTCAACAGAGAGTCATATTCCAGACTTTCGAAGCACGGATGGTTTGTATCACCAGACTTATAAATATCCACCCGAGGTTATGGTAAGCCATACATTTTATACACAGCATACGGAAGAATTTTATGATTTTTATAAGAATAAGATGATCTTCTTGGATGCAAAACCGAATAAGGCACATTTAAAACTTGCAGAGATGGAACGGGCGGGAAAACTGTCTGCGATCGTTACGCAAAATATCGACGGGCTTCATCAGGCAGCAGGAAGTAAAAATGTCTTTGAACTGCACGGCAGTGTTCACAGAAACTATTGCCAGAAATGCGGCAAGTTCTTTGATGTGAATTATGTTGTGAATGCCAAAGGAGTCCCATATTGTGACGAATGTGGGGGAATCATCAAACCAGATGTTGTATTATATGAAGAAGGTTTAGATTCTCAGACGATCAACGGAGCAGTCAGAGCCATTTCCAAGGCAGATATGCTGATCATTGGAGGAACATCACTGGTTGTCTACCCAGCCGCTGGAATGATCGATTATTTTAAAGGAAAATATCTTGCAGTACTGAATCGTGATGCGACAAGCAGAGATAAACAGGCAGATTTGTGCATTACAGACTCAATCGGAGAAGTACTGGGAAGAATCAGGGTATAAAGATGAAGAAAAAGGATATGATCTTGATCGCAGCAGTACTGGCAATTTCGCTGATCAGTTTTGCAGCGATCAAGATGACACAAAAAGACGGAAAAGAAGTGATCGTGACAGTTGAAGGAAAAGAAGTGTACAAAACATCCATCAAGAAAGATCAGATCTATCAGATTCCAGAGGAAAATGGCACGAATGTCATGCAGATCAAAGATGGAAAAGTTACAATGAAAGAAGCAGACTGTAAAGACCAAATCTGTGCAGATCATAAAGCAATCGAGAAATCAGGAGAAACGATCGTATGTCTGCCACATAAAGTAGTGATCGAGATCAGATCAGAAGATGGCAAAGAACAGGAATTAGACGGGGTAACACAATAAACAGCAGATGAGATAGTAAACAACAGGAGAAATAAAATATATGTCAACAAAAAGATTAGCGACAGATGCGATGTTTTTAACATTGGCACTTGTTGTATCCTATATAGAAGTATTGATCCCGGTACCAGTTGGAATTCCCGGAGTGAAATTAGGACTTGCCAATGGAGTGATCATGGTTTTGTTATTCTTTACAACATGGACAAGGACACTTGAGATCTCAGTGATCCGAGTTGTACTGGCAGGATTCTTATTTGGAAATCCAATGACGATCGCCTACAGTCTGGCAGGAGGGATCTTAAGTCTGGTCATCATGGGACTTCTAAAGAAGATCGAAGGATTCTCACCCATTGGAATCAGCGTTGGAGGCGGAGTAGCGCATAATATCGGGCAGCTCAGTGTTGCTGTTTTCTTAATGGAGAATACAAAGATTTATTATTATGCACCAGTATTACTGATCACAGGAACGATCGCAGGGATCATCATCGGAGTGTTAAGTGGAGTGCTAGTTAAGAAGATCCCGCCACAACTATTTCGATAAAAGATTTGAAATTTCTACAAAATCGTGGTACTACTATATGTATACACTTTCTAACAGGCAATGATTTTGAAGAAAGGAGTCACAATTGAGAACAAAATTAAATGAGATCATAAAGAATGGGCATCTTGGTATGATTGCAGTATTTTTTATAGTTTATATGATCACATTTTCCTACATTGAAGATCGAGATGTGCATCATTACATCATACATACAACGATAGATGATCAGATACCATTCTGTGAATATTTCATCGTACCATATCTATTATGGTTCTTATTTGTAGCAGTTACAGTTTTTTATTTTATGTTTTTTAATAAGAATCAATGGAAAGAATATTATCAGCTGATCATAACACTTGGAACAGGCATGACCCTGTTTTTGATCATCTCATTAGTATTTCCGAATGGACAGGATCTAAGACCAGTTCTTACTGGAGACAGCATTTTTATCAAAGCAGTACAGATGATCTATCACACGGATACTCCGACGAATGTACTTCCAAGTATCCATGTATTTAACTCTCTGGCATGCTGTGTTGCGATTTTGAAGAATCAGAGAAAATATAAGAAAAGCACCGATACAGCATGTGTTGTCTTAACGATATTAATTATCATGTCGACGATGTTCTTAAAACAACACAGTGTGGTGGACGTAGTGCTCGCAGCCCTGATGTATACTGGATGTTACAGGATCATCTATGGGAATGAATTATGGTCACAGAATGCATTTCGCACGTCTATTTTCAGCGATCATTCGTGAATCACGCTTGACACGACCAAGAAAGATTTGCTATAAATACCAGAGAGAAACCGCAGAAATTGGAGTAGAGAAGAATGAGAAAAAAGATTTGGATGATTCTGGTATGCATCATATCCATGAGTTTTTGCATGGCAGGATGTACTGGCAATACAAGCAAGAAGAAATCGAATGGCAAGATAAGAATTACAACAAGTTTTTACACCATGTATGATTTTGCAAAGAAGATCGGTGGAGACAAAGTAGAAGTGATCAATTTAGTACCAGCAGGAACAGAACCTCATGACTGGGAACCATCAACGAAGGATCTGATCGAGATGGAGAAATCAGACATCTTCATTTACAATGGAGCCGGCATGGAACAATGGGTAGATGACGTTTTGGAAAGTCTTGATACGGAAGAACTTACAAGCGTTGAAGCATCCAAAGGGATCAAGTTACTAAAAGATCAGGATGCACATGAACACGATCACGAACACAACAGTGAGAATGATCCCCATGTCTGGTTAGATCCACAGAATGCAAAGTATGAGATGAACAAGATCAAGAAAGCATTGATCAAAGTGGATGCAGAGAATAAAGATTATTACGAAGCAAATTATAAGAGATACGCAAAAGAATGTGACGAATTAGATACATTATATAAGGAAGGAACATCCAAACTTACAAAGAAGGAACTTGTTGTGGCACATGAAGCATTTGGCTATCTATGTCACGCATATGGGTTAGAACAGATGGGAATCGAAGGATTATCCGCAGATGATGAACCAGATCCCAAACAGATGAGCGAAGTAATCCGCTTTGCAAAAGAACATCAGGTAAAAACAATCTTTTTTGAAGAACTGGTGAGTCCGAAAGTAGCGAAAACCATTGCAAAAGAGACCGGAGCCAATGCAAAGATGTTAAACCCACTGGAAGGACTAAGTAACAAAAAAATCAAAGCAGGAGAAGATTATTTTTCCGTAATGAAACAAAATCTCGCTGCGATCAAAGAGGCATTAAGCGAATGAGTGAATCAAACACAAAACAGATGATACAATTAAATCATGTAAAATTCGGATACAGTGATACGGAAGTCTTAGAAGAGATCAATCTGACGATCCATGAAGGCGAATATGTTGTTCTGACTGGTGAAAATGGAAGCGGAAAAAGTACACTTATGCGTCTGATCTTAGGTGAAATGAAACCAGATGAAGGAGAGATCATCCTGATGAATAACGATCCAAGATTAAAGAAACGGATCGGTTACGTGTCACAGAATGGGATCAGTAAGAACCAGAGCTTCCCAGCAACGGTAGAAGAGATCATGATCACAGGACTTTATCAGGAACTTGGCTTGTTTCATCTGCCACATAAAAAACATAAGAATAAGATCAAAGAGACACTAAGGGATTTTGGAATGGAAGAATTCCTTAAGAGACGGATCGGTGAATTATCTGGTGGACAGCAGCAGCGAGTGATGATCGCAAGAGCAATGATCGGAGATCCGAAACTTCTGATCTTAGATGAACCAACAACGGGAGTAGATGCAAGATCAACAAAGATCTTGTACGATATGCTCTATGAGATCAATACAAAATACAATACGACCATTTTTATGATTACACACGGAAGACTGCAGGAATGTAAAGGATGTGATCGTATTTTAAGAATGGATGAAGGGAGGATCGTGGAAGAATGATCGAGATGTTACAATACGGATTTATGCAGCGTGCATTTATTACAGGAATCTTACTGGCCGTGATCGCACCATTGATCGGAATCACGATCGTCTTAAAGAGAATGTCCATGATCGGAGATGCACTCTCTCATGCATCTCTGGCAGGTGTTGCTCTGGGCTTGTTATTAGGGATCAATCCGATCTTAGGAGCAATGGGGATCTGTCTGTTTGCAGCCCTGGGAGTCGAAGCGATCCGAAGAAAGATCCCAAGATATTCTGAGATGGCGATATCGATCATCATGTCAACAGGGATCGGACTTGCCGGTATTCTATCCGGATTCGTAAAAAACGGAACGAACTTTAACAGTTTCTTATTTGGAAGTATCATATCCATCAGTAAAGACGAACTGAAGATCGTATGTGTGATCAGTGTGTTAGTATTGCTCTGTGTATTGCTTCTATATAAAGAACTATTCTATATCGGATTTGATGAAAATGCAGCAAGGATCAGCGGTGTACCTGTCAAGACAATCAATTTTATCTTTACTTTATTGACCGCATTGACGGTATCGATCGCATCAAGAACGGTCGGAACACTGATCGTCTCATCCATGCTTGTGATCCCGATCGCATGCGGAATGCAGGTAGGACGAAGCTACAAAGCAGTTATGGTTATCGGTGTGATCACAGCATTGGTCACAACAGTGATCGGATTAACACTGTCTTATTATGTAGGTCTTAAGCCAGGAGGAACGATCGTACTGCTCGAGGTGGTATGTTTTCTGATTCTTGCACTGATAAGCAGGTATACGAAGTAAATTTTTTGACATTTATCAGAAAATTTTATATAATAAAAAGAAGGCATGCATAACAGAATAAAACTGCATGCCTTCTTTTTTGGAAAAAACAATGAAAGGAAAGGCAAGTCAATGATTGTTCAGCTAATAGAAAATATATATCAGTTTTTATGGGGAGAATGGATTCATGTTCCGTTACCAGGAGGTGGAAGCCTGGGACTTTCGCTGCTCATTATATTGCTGCTTCCAGCAGGTATCGTTTTTACGATCAAAACAAAATTTTTACCAATCCGTCTGTTCCCGGATATGGTCAAAGCACTAACAGCAAACAATAAGAATGGAAAAGATGAAAAAAGCAGTCTTTCTTCTTTACAGACCTTGATTGTATCAACAGCAACACGTGTCGGAATGGGGAATCTGACAGGAGTTGTCGCAGCAATATCCGCAGGTGGAGCAGGGGCCGTATTCTGGATGTGGATCACAGCATTGCTTGGATCATCGACAGCCTTTATCGAAGCAACTCTTGCACAGTTACATAAAGAAAAAGACCCCCTGTATGGTGGATATCGAGGAGGACCAGCCTATTATATACATCACTTTATGGAAGAGAAACAAGGAAAGAAGAAAAAACACACGCTGATCGCTGTCTTATTTGCGATTTCAGGATTGATCTGCTGGTGTGGGATCAGTCAGGTGGTAAGTAATTCCGTGGCAGAATCATTCCACAATGCCTTCCATATTCCAACACTTTATACAACGATCGTGCTTGTTATTGTGGCAGCAGTGATCGTACTAAGGAAGAATGCAACTGTCAAAGTATTAGATATCGTGGTACCGATCATGGCAGTCATTTACTTCGGGATTACAATTTTTGTGATCCTCACGAATCTGCCAAGCATTCCAGGGGTTTTTGCAAGAATCTTCAAAGAAGCCTTTGGAATCCGTCAGGTCGCAGCCGGAGGGTTTGGAGCAGTTCTTATGAACGGAGTGAAACGAGGATTATTCTCCAACGAAGCAGGATCAGGATCCGCACCATGTGCAGCCGCAGCAGCAGACTGTGAACGCCCAGCACAGATGGGACTGGTACAGGCATTAGGAGTCTTCATCGACACGATCGTGATCTGCAGCTGTACGGCAATGTTGATGTTATTAGCACCACAGAATCTGACCGATGGATTAACCGGTATGAACCTGTTACAGACAGCAATGAACTACCATTTAGGAGGATTCGGAGTTGTATTTATCGCAGTGATCCTCTGGATGTTCAGCTTCTCGACATTCCTTGGAATCTTATTCTATGCAAGATCCAACGTCGCCTACCTGTTCGGTGACAAATGGGGATGGCAGACAGCCTATAAAGTATTAGCACTTGTGATGTTATTTATCGGAGGAATCCAGACCTATACATTCGTATGGGATTTAGGAGATGTCGGAATTGGGTTAATGACGATCTTTAATATCTTCATCCTGTATGCAATGTCAGGACAAGCGATCAAAGAGTTAAAGAACTATGAAGAAACAAAGAAGAAATCGATCGAAGAAAGAGCATATGCATTGCAAGAAGATGAATAGGAAGTAAATATGTGAAATAAAACCGAACAATTCACGTAAATATGATTTCAATTTACGTAAATTGTTCGGTTTTTTGTGTGCTAAATATTAAAAATAGCAAAGAAAAATGTCTGTTAGATCTATTATGAAACAAATAGGTATAACAGACATTTTAATTACATCATCAAATTATAAAAACAGCTTCTTACGTGTCCTAAAATAAGCCACCAGAACCATCGTTCCAGTCAATACCCAAGAGATCGGATAGATTGCCATCAAAAGCTTATAATCATGGAACCAGTTACAGACCGTCGCAAGCCAGATCAAACGTAATACACAAGATCCAAACACTGTCAGGATCGCAGGAGTCATGGAACGCCCAAATCCACGCAGACAGCCACCACTGATCTCATAAGAACTTGTCAGACACTCGAATGTTAGAACGATCAAAAAACGAAGCTGAGCATAATGATAGACAGATGGATCACTTGTAAATAATCCAATAAAGAATGTACGGAATACAACAAAGATCGTACTAAGGATTCCGCAAGAGATCACACTGCATAACATTCCAAGACGAAAAATCTTCTTACAACGCCCCTCATCCTTCGCACCATAATTCTGTCCGGTAAATGTAACCACCGTCTGAGCAAAGGCATTGACCAGATAATAAGCAAAATACTCATAATTTAATTCCACCGCAGAACCCGCGATCCCGCCAGCTCCAAAACTGTTGATCCCAGATTGGATACAGACATTGGCAAGAGAGAACACCATTCCCTGAAGTCCCGCAGGAACCCCAATCTTCAGGATTTTAGAAACAGCATCATGATCGATCGTCAAAGACTTAAAAGACAATCGGATCGGAAGTTCTTCATGCGTCAGAAAATAAAGGATCTGAACAGCACTTGTTGCATTCGCACCAACCGTCGCAAGTCCGGCACCCGCAACACCCATATGAAATACAACGACAAATAGAAGATTCAAGATCACATTCACAACACCAGACACGATCAAAGCATACATCGGACGACGTGTATCTCCGATACTGCGAAGAATGGAAGCACCGAAATCATATAACATAAAAAATGGCATTCCAAGAAAATAAATCCGCAGATATAACGTTGCAAGATGAATGATATCTTTCGGTGCACCCATCAGCAAAAGGATCGGATGAGCCACAAACTGTCCAAGAATCAGCAAAAACACACCACTAAGCAGTGCAAGAGACACAGCGGTATGTACCACACGAGGAATCCGCTTCGTATCATTCTGTCCGATATAATTGGCGATCACAACATTAGAACCAAGAGAAATCCCAGAAAACAACGTAACCATCAAAGCGATCACAGAACTATTACTACCAACCGCCGCCAAAGCTTCGCTGCTCGCAAACCGTCCGACAACGGCAGTACCGACCGAATTAAAAAGCTGCTGTAAGATACTACAGGCAGCAAGCGGCATAGCAAACATTAACATCTTATCGAATAAACTCCCATGAAGCATATCCATCTTCACGGACTGTTTCGAAGAATTCTTCATATACAATACCCTCTTTCAAAAAACTATACAGATTCTAATACTTTTTGGGAAGATTATCAAGATGATTCCAGGAAAAACAACGAAGAAAGATGTATCAAATTAGAAACATTTCTTGTATAAAAAAAGCAGAATGATATACTAGGATGAGATATCAAGAAAACATACAAAAGAAAGAAGGAAAACACCATGCAAATCAGCATTCTGCTGCTAAAACAGATCGTACAACTATTCCTGATGATCCTCATGGGTTACATTATGGTAAAGATCAAATTTTTAAAAGAAGAAGACAGCAAAGTAATCTCAAAGATCATACTCTATCTGATCGTACCATCTGTGATCATCACTGCATTTCAGGTAGACTATACCCCAAGCATTATGAAAGGACTGGCAGTTGCATGTATCGCATCTGTGATCCTGCAGTTTTTATTACTGTTTGTCACATGGATCATGGGAAAAATGTTTCATTTGAACATGGTGGAATACACATCTGCCTACTATTCCAACTCAGGCAACCTGATCGTACCATTAGTCACCTATATCTTAGGAAAAGAATGGGTCATCTACGGCTGCGTCTTCATGAGTGTCCAATTATTCTTCATCTGGACCCACTGCAAATGTAAGATCAGTGGAGAAACAGAAATCAGTTTAAAGAAGATCCTGTTAAATATAAACATGATCTCTGTATTCGCAGGAGTCTTCTTATTCTTCACGAAGATCAGATTTCCAGAGATCATAGGAAATACTCTGTCATCCGTTGGAAGCATGATCGGACCATTAAGTATGATCGTCACAGGAATGCTGATTGCAGGAGTCAATCTAAAGAAAGTATTTACAAACAAAAGAATCTACCTGGTCACATTCATCCGATTAGTGATCGAACCGATCATAGCACTTGCAGTCATTATTCTATTAGGAATGAAAAACTGGCACCCACAGGCAGAAAACATCATCCTGATCACATACATGGCAGCGATCACACCATGCGCCTCAACGATCACACAGATGTGTCAGGTGTACGGAAACGATTCGAAATATGCAAGCGCGATCAATGTAATGACGACATTGCTGGCGGTGGTTACGATGCCGGTGTTTGTTTATTTTTATATGAATCTGTAATGTAAAATATTGCCCAAAATGATAATGATAGTATAATAAGAGATAATCAAAAAGAGAACTTACATACAAGCGGGTAAGTTCTCTTTTTGATTGTACATTCTTCAAAAATTTATAATGGAGTAAGATTTTACTGTCTATAATACTCCAAGAAATCACGAAGCTTCACAGAAGCATCCTCAAGCACTTCCACACGAGGCAGATAAACTACTCTGAAATGATCCGGATCCTTCCAGTTAAATCCACTTCCATGAACGATCAGGATCTTTTTCTCACGAAGCAGATCCAGAGCAAACTGTTCATCATTTGTAATGTTAAACTTCTTTGTATCAATCTTCGGGAAGATATAAAAAGCAGCTTTTGGTTTCACTGCACTGATACCAGGGATATCACACAACGCATTATAAATAAACTCTCTCTGTTCGTAAATACGTCCACCAGGAATGATGTAATCATTGACACTCTGATGACCGCCAAGTGCTGTCTGGACAACTGCCTGCGCAGGAACATTCGAACAAAGTCGCATATTTGATAACATATTTAACCCTTCAATATAATCCCTCGCGATCGCCTTATTACCACTTAAGATCATCCATCCGATACGGAAACCAGCGATCATATGAGACTTGGATAAACCAGAGAATGTCACACAGAACAGATCTGGAGCCAGAGAAGCAATAGATACATGCTCTTCTCCATCCATCACCAGACGGTCATAAATCTCATCAGAGAAAATCATCAACTGATGTTCTCTCGCAATATCAACGATCTGCTGTAAGACTTCTCTTGGATAAAGAGCTCCCGTTGGATTGTTAGGATTGATCAGAACGATCGCCTTTGTACGGGAATTTACCTTTCGCTTGATATCTTCCATATCAGGATACCACTCAGACTGTTCATCACAGATATAATGAACTGCTTTCCCACCAGCAAGCGTTGCACAAGCCGTCCATAAAGGATAATCCGGAGAAGGGATCAAAATCTCATCCCCATCATCTAATAAAGCAGACATTGACAGATTGATCAGCTCACTGACACCATTTCCAGTATAAATGTCGTCGATATCAACATTTGGGATCTTCTTAAGCTGCGCATACTGCATGATCGCCTTTCTTGCAGCAAATAATCCCTGAGAAGCAGAATATCCCTGGCAGTCAGCTAACTGATGTCTCATATCATAGATGACTTCATCCGGGGTTCTGAAACCAAATGGAGCAGGATTCCCGATATTTAATTTCAGGATATGAGTTCCATTACGTTCCATGCGGTTCGCTTCATCTACGACAGGGCCACGTACATCGTAAAGCACATTATCTAATTTGGTAGATTTGCTAAATGTTCTCCTTGGAGAAGTTTCCAGATTCACAGCATTCCCTCCATTTCCAGAAAGCCAGTCAGCATCAACATCAAGAGTTTCTGATAAGAAATGAAGAATCTCCGCGCGAGGAACCGTCTTGCCACTGACATACTGGCTGATATGACTCTTCCCGACCTTGACTCCGGCAGTCTCTGCTGCATGAATAAGATCAACCTGTTTCATATGTTTTTGTTCCATTGCAGACTTTAAACGATCTGCAAAGGTAAATGTCTGATTCATAATACCCTCCGATAAAAGTTCAAAATAAAATTCAAAGTTCAAATGATTTTGTTTAATATAGCACAAAAACAAGAAAAGTTCAATGAAAAGTTCAAAATAAAAGCTAAAAGTTCAAAGAAACAATATACGAAATAAGAAAAAAATTTAAAGTTCGACAAAAAGTACAAAGATTTGTATTGAAATTTAGAAAATATATGCTATACTTTGGAAAGTATAAATAATTAACACAAAGTGTAAAAATAAATGGGGATGAAATAGAATATGGAAGCAACAAGATTACAGATGCAGAACTTCCTAATCTTTTTATTAGATCTGGTGGGAGTTACTGTTGGTTATTTTGCAGCAGTATGGCTGCGGTTTGGAAATATTGAAACAGGGTATACCGTGATGGGGAACGATACGTATTATCGTTGGCTCATTGCGATCGTAGTACTTATGATGATCTACTTTCTGTTTCGTCCAAATCGTGGTTTTTTTAAGCGCAAATTTATAGAAGAAATGAGAATGAATCTGCAGACGGTCATTCTGATGGCAGCAGGAATGGCGATGGTCGCATTTCTGATCCAGGATGCAGAAGATTACTCCAGATTTATTTATATCTTTACTTCTGGATTTGGCTTTGTATGGATGCAGATCATACATCGAGCTTATCGGAAGTATTGGTTATCAAGAAGAAAGGATCATTCTTATGCAAGAAAGATGATGATCATTACAACGAGTGATCATGCAGAAGAAGTGATCGGAAACATCATGGAAGAGAAGAACTGGGACCTGTGGATCACAAGTGTTGCAGTCGTGGACAAAGACATGACAGGATGGCTTATCAACGAGATTCCGGTTGTGGCACATTCGTATCGAAGTATTTTTGAATATGCGATGCGGTCGGTTGTAGATGAAGTATTCTTATATATACCGATGGATGACGAATTCCCAATTGCGGTGACGGTACAGAACTTTGAGGACATGGGAATTAAGACGAATCTTAACATTTCCCAGTTCCAGATCAATGAGAATCTGGAACGATCACTGGAGAAGGTTGGACCTTATGAGAGTGTAAGTTTCTCTGGTCATAATGTATCATTTGTCATGCTGATGATGAAGAGAGCAATGGATATTGCCGGGGGATTGGTTGGAATGTTGATCACAGCGATCGCAGTGATCATTGTCGGACCGCTGGTGAAGTTAGAATCACCAGGGCCGCTGTTCTTCTCACAGAAGAGGGTTGGGAAGAATGGAAGAATCTTCAAGATCTATAAGATCCGTTCGATGTATCAGGATGCGGAAGAGCGCAAGAAAGAGCTTATGGCACAGAATGAGATGGACGGCTTGATGTTTAAGATGAAAGACGATCCGAGAATCACCAAGGTTGGAAAGTTTATCAGGAAGACTAGTATTGATGAACTTCCACAGTTTTGGAATGTACTGAAGGGGGATATGAGTCTGGTAGGGACAAGACCGCCTACAGTGGATGAGTTTGAACAGTATAGTGCTTACCATAAGAAGAGACTTTGCCAGAAGCCTGGACTGACTGGAGTTTGGCAGGTAAGTGGAAGGAGTACGATCACGGACTTTGAGGAGATTGTTCAGATGGATGTTGATTATATTGATCATTGGTCTATCTGGAGGGATATTGGGATATTGTTTAAGACAGTGTGGCTTGTTGTTTGTGGGGATGATGGGGCACAGTAGGTAGATTTGAGAGTGTGGAGTTGTGGATTAGTTGATTGTTGATTAAATGAAGGGGACTATCAAATTGAAAAAAAGAGGTAACAAGAATTTAAGAATTGCGATGATCGGTCATAAGGTTGTTCCATCTAGAAGAGGTGGAATTGAGCGCGTATTGACGATTATGTGTCCATTAATGATAAAAAAAGGCCACCAAGTAACATGCTTTAACCGATCTGGCGATAAAGTGGAAAATGAATATGTAAAAACTGTAAAAAGGAAAAAGTATAGGGGAGTTCAGTTAAAGAAAGTAATAACGATCAATAAAAGAGGATTAGCAGCGATGACATCCTCTTTTTCTGCTGCAATTTGTGCAGCATTTGGAAAATATGATGTTGTACATTTTCATGCAGAAGGACCAAGTGCATTTCTATGGATTCCGAAACTGTTTGGAAAGCGCTGTATCGTAACGATTCATGGAATTGACTGGGCGAGAGATAAATGGAAACATGGATTTGGTTCCAGATATATTAAGTTTGGGGAATATATTGCAGCAAAGTATGCAGATGAAGTGATTGTATTAAGTGAAAAAGTACAGAAGTATTTTAAGAAGTTTTATGACAGGGATACTGTTTTGATTCCGAATGGGGTTATGACACATGAGAATCGGAAAGCAAATTTGATCACTCAGAAATTTGGACTTCATAAGGATGAGTATATTTGTGCGTTATCACGACTGACAGAAGAAAAGGGAATACATTTCTTGATTGAGGCTTATAAGGAACTCAAAACAGATAAGAAACTGGTAATTGCTGGGGCTACGAGTGATACGGATGGGTACGTGAAGATGCTGAAAGAGATGGCTGGAGATGATCCGAATATTATCTTTACTGGATTTGTTTCAGGGAAGTTGCTGGAAGAGATTTATAGTAATGCTTATGTTTATGTGTTGCCTTCTAAGTTAGAGGGAATGCCACTTAGTCTGCTTGAGGCTATGAGCTATGGAAACTGTGTGATCGGGTCTGATATTGCTGAGATTGCTGATGTGGTTGAGGATAAGGCGATATTGTTTAAGAAGGCTAATGTTGAGGACTTGAAGGAGAAGCTGCAGATGGTTTGTGATGATGTGGAGCTTGTGGAGAAGTATAAGAGAGAAGCGTCTGGGTATATTTGTGGTAGGTATAATTGGGAAGATGTTGTGAATAGAACTGTTGAGGTTTATAGAGGAAAGAAAAGCTGCAAGGAAAAATTAGTAGAGAATAGTAGTGTGGCTTCTATTTGAGGTTGTTAAGGTGAAAGGAAAGCAAAATGATTAGAGTATTACATTCTGTAAGTAATATGGATAGAGCAGGAATTGAAACAATGCTTATGAATTATTATCGACATATGGATCATGAAAAAGTTCAATTTGATTTTTTGTGTAATAAGACTAAACCAGGAGCTTATGATGAAGAAATAAAGCAAATGGGAGGACATATTTTTCATACTCCAGGTTTAAATCCGGCAAAGTATCCTCATTATTTAAAATATATGAAAAAACTATTTGAAAAATATTCCCAATATAAAATAGTAGAGGCACACAATGGCGCTTTGGGTGTTTATGCATTACATGCGGCGAAAAAGAATAAAATTCCTGTTAGAATATTTCATGCACATGGAGCGAGCATTACCAAGGATTGGAAATGGCCGATTAAGATTTTTTGTAGAAGTCGATTAAAATATAATATAAATCATAAGTTTACATGTGGTATAGAAGCAGCAAGATGTTATTTTGGAAATAAAGTCGTTGAAAACAAAGACTATGAATTTATCCCCAATGCAATAGAAGTTGAACGATTTTTGTATAATGAAGAAATAAGAAATAGAATTAGATCAGAATATCATCTACAAGATAAAAAAGTAATAGGACATGTGGGTCGTTTTATGGCACAGAAAAATCATACTTTTTTAATTGATATTTTTGCAGAATATTATAAAAATCATAAGGATACAAAACTAGTTTTATTAGGAGATGGAGAACTAATGCCTAAAATGAAGGAAAAAGTTCAAACTCTTGGAATTGCAGATGTTGTTTTATTTGTAGGAAATGTAGGAAATGCGAATGAGTGGTATCAGGCATTCGATGCTTTTGTTTTGCCGTCAGTATGGGAAGGGTTGCCTGTTGTAGGAGTAGAAGCACAGGCAGCAGATTTACCATGTGTATTTTCAGATAACATAACGAGAGAGATTGGATTAACAGATAAGGCATTTTTTGTTTCTACATCAGACAAGAAACAATGGGTTGAGTGTTTAGAGAAAGCTTTAGAAGATCAGTATAGAAAAAATAATTATGAAGTGATAACTAAGAATCGATATAATATTGTTGAAGAAGCTAAAAAATTACAGGAAAGATATATTGAATTATATAGGGAGAATATATGAAAATTGGTATTTTAACACATCAGTATATAGATAATTACGGAGCGTTTTTACAGGCATATGCTTTAAGGGAAGCAATGGCAAAAGCGTTCCCAGAAGATCAGGTCGAAATTATTAATTGTATTAATGTAAAACATTTTGTGATTAATGTAGGTGGATGGTTCCGCTTTTATAAAGATCGCGAAGGAATCAAAGAATGGTTAAGAAAAATAAGAATTCCTGGTATTTTTTCAAAAGCAAGAAAAAAATATATGACATTATCTAAAGTCTGTTTTTCGGCAAAACAGATTAATAAAATGGGGTATGACTACATTATTGTTGGTAGTGACGAAGTTTGGAATTTTAAAGACGGAAAAGGTGATGCTAAAGTTAAATTTGGACATGGTCTTACATGCAAAAATTTAGTTGCATACGCACCAAGTGTGGGCAAATCAAGTGCAAATGATGTGATTCCAAGTTATGTAGAAGAAGGAATTGAAAGATTTAAAGCAATATCAGCAAGAGATGATCTGACGGCAGATTTAGTAGAACATATTACAGGAAATTATCCAACAAGAGTTTTAGATCCAACATTTTTAAGCAAGTTTCCAAAAGCAAAATTAAAAGTAGCAAAGAAACCTTATATTTTATTTTACTATTGTGAACATTTGCCTAAAAAAGTTAAAAATCAAATTTTCAGCTATGCAAAAGAACATGGGTATGCAATATATGGAGCTGGAGAATGTGATAAACAATATACAGATATTACGGTAGATCTTGCACCATTTGAATGGGTTGAAATGTTTAGAAATGCAGATTTTGTATTTACAGGAACATTTCATGGAGCGGTTTTTTCAATTTTGAATGAAAGACCATTTAAAGTGTATTTGACGAATGAAAGTAGAATCAAGAAAGTTGGAGCTTTATTAAGAGAATTACATATTCCAAATCGTAAAATCGATAAGAATTTCAAATTTGATCTAGAAAAAATGAAAGATGAAATTGATTACGATGTAGTAAATAAGATTATTGATGAGAGAAAAGAAGCAAGTATTGAATATTTGCGACAAGTAATCAAAGAAAATTAGAGGAGTATAGAATGTCCAAAGATAAAATTATTTTATTTGATGACAAAAAGAATTGTTGTGCATGCGGTGCATGTATGAATATTTGTCCTAAGAATGCAATAAAAATGCAAGAAGATGAATATGGATTTTTATATCCACAAATTGATGAAAATAAATGTGTTCAGTGCGGAGCATGTAAAAAAGTTTGTGCATATCAGAATGGACAAGTAAATAATACTCCGATTAAATGTTATGCAGCTGTAAATAAAGACAAAGAAGAATTAATGAAATCTGCTTCTGGTGGAATTTTTGCGGCCATGGCAACAACTATTTTGAAAGATGGTGGAGTTGTATTTGGAGCTGCATTAGATTTTGAGGATGGACATGCTCATCCTCATCATATTGCAGTTAGAGAAGAGTCTCAGCTATATAGATTACAAGGGTCTAAGTATGTACAGTCTGTAATTGAAAATACTTATGCGGAAGCCAAAGAGGAATTAGATTTAGGAAAGAAGGTTTTATTTTCAGGTACACCTTGTCAGATTGCTGGATTGTATGGGTATTTAAGAAAAGAGTATGAAAATTTAATAACGGTAGACGTGATATGTCATGGAGTTCCTAGTGCTAAGATGTTTGATGATTTTCTACAAAATGAAACTAAAAGGAGAGGCGCTGAGAAAGTTAAGTCTTATATTTTTAGGGATAAGAAAAAAGGATGGGGAACAAATAATAGAATAGATTTTGAATATGGACCAGGAAAGAATAAAAAAATATATATACCAGCTAGAGTAACATCGTATAATACTTTTTTTTATGATGGTGATATTTTTAGAGAAAATTGTTACAAATGTCCTTATGCAAAAAAAGCAAGAATAGGAGATTTCACAATAGGAGATTATTGGGGAATTGAAAAAGAACATCCAGAATTGATGTCAAGAGATGAATTTGATGAAAAAAAAGGAATTTCATGTATGTTAGTGAATACAGAAAAAGGACTAAAATTTAATGAACATGTCAGAAAAATATTATATATAAAAGAATCTACATTTGATAAAATAAAGAAAAAAAATGGACAATTAAATCATGCTTTAAATGAAACAAAAAAAAGAAATTATATAATGAAAAAATATAGAACGGAATCCTATGAAAAATTAGAAAAATGGTTTCGTAAAGTGTACAAGAAGCAAATAGTAATACATACTGTATATAATAAAATTCCTAGAAAAATTCGCTTATTGATGAAAAATATTCTAGAAAGTAAGAAAGGTTGATATTATGGCAAATAATCATATGAATTTAAAACGAATAAAGAAAAGAATCGAAGAAGAGATTTTTTCAACAGTGCAAATTGCAAAAGTTTTAAATGTAAGAGATGCAATATCAACATTTCGTGGTAAAGTTGATATTCAATTAATGGTTCATAATGGACGTAAAGAATGGTTTTGGATAAAAAAACATTTATTGAGAAAACATGAAGTAATGAATAGATATTTTGATAAAACTTGTTCAAAATTGTCAGATGAAAAAATTAAGAAATTAGAAAATAATGAAGTAAATAAAGAATATAAAGATTGTATATGGATTTGTTGGTGGCAAGGAATAGAGCAAGCACCAGAGATTGTGCAAATATGTGTGGAATCAATAAAAAAATATGCAGGAGAACATAAGGTAATAATTATTACAGATGATAATTATACTGATTATGTAAAATTTCCTAAATGGATACAAGAAAAGCATAAAAAGGGAATTATATCTAAAACGCATATGTCTGATTTATTAAGATTAAAATTATTAGGACAATATGGAGGAATTTGGCTAGATTCGACATTTTATTGTACAGGAAGTTTAGAATCATATTTTGAAAGTCCAGTATGGTCAATTAAAAGACCTGATTATAGACATTCATCAGTTGCATGTGGATATTTTGCTAATTACTCATTTGGATGTCAAACAGAATACAGAATAGTTTTTAATATAATTGCAGAATATTTGTTGATGTATTGGAAAAAAAATGATTATATGATTGACTACTTATTTTTAGATTATTTGATTGTACAAGCCCAAAGAAAACATAAGATGGTTAAAGATGCCTTTGATTTGATTAAACCTAATAATCCGGAATGTGATGAATTGTTAAAGATACTAGGAAACAAATATGAAAAAAAAGTATGGAATAGGATGAAGAAAGAAACTATTTTGTTTAAACTAACATGGAAAGCAAATTTCCCTACAGAAATTTCAGGAAATAAAACTTTCTATGGAAAATTGATTGATGGAGAATTAATTTAGAAGGAAAAGATATGTTAGAATATTTAAAAAGCGATTTATATCGTTATGAAGGAAAAACTAGTTTTGGATCATTTGTTAAATACTATAGAAAAAGTGCAGGCTTTCGATTTTTAGTGGCTTTTAGATTGATAAATGAAAAGGGATTTTGGAAAATTATTGGTGTTATTTTATGGATGCTTAGAAATAAACAATTAATACAAATTCAAAGAAAAACAAAAATAGGATATGGACTATACATAGGACATGGTGGTCCTATTGTTGTTAATCCAACAACAATAATAGGGGATAATTGTAATTTGTCACAATTTACAACAATAGGTGCTAATGATGAACAAGCAGCAGTAATAGGGGATAATGTTTATATAGCACCAAATTGTTGTCTTGTAGAAAATGTAATTATTGGAAATAATGTAACAATTGGTGCGGGAAGTGTAGTAACAAAGAACATACCTGAGAATGCTACAGCAGTAGGAAATTATGCAAAAGTAATAAATTATAATAACCCAGGTAGATATATCAAGAATGCATGGGAATGTGAGAGGTAAGATTATGAAAGTTTTACATTTGATGACAGGCGGTGGACTGGGTGGAATTCAGACTATGATTAGTCAGTATGCTGAATATTCTAATAACAACCATGTTTTTATATTTACATATGGAGATGGATATTATTGTGATTTGCTTGAAGGTCTAGGAAAAAAAGTATATAGAATAAATGATTATAAGGGATTGAAAATGATTTCACAAACTGCGAAAATAATAAAACAAGAAAAACCAGATATTATTATTGAACATTTTTGTGCTCCAATTTTAAGATTAATATTATTGTATGCTAAAATCAAAAATAGAAATTTGCAAATATATATATATCAACATCATGATGCGGATTTAGATGGAATTGCAGCGAGTGGAATAAAAAAGAAAATAATAAAAAAAATAGATACAATTGCATGTAAAAGTGTAGATGGGATTATAGCAATTTCTAATTTTGTTAAAAATAGTGTTATAAAAAATTATAATATTAAAAGTGAAAAAATAAAAGTTATTTATAATGGTGTGGATTTATCATATTTTGGTAAGGATCAACACAAAAAGAATGAAATAATTTATGTTGGAAGATTAGTTGAGGGTAAAGGGGTTCAATTGATTCTTGATGCACTACAATATGTAGAGAGAGAATTTCATTTTAATATAGTGGGGGATGGTCCATATAGAAAAAATTTAGAAAAAAAAGTAAAAAAATTAGGCCTTCAAGAAAAGGTTACATTCTGTGGACCGCAACAAAATATAAGTGAGTGGATGCAAAAAGCGGCTATTTTTATTCATATGCCAATATTTGAAGAAGGATTTGGAATTACAGTTGTTGAAGCAATGGCAGCAGGTTTAATTGTGATAACAACTAATTCTGGTGGAATCCCTGAAATAATTAGAAATAATGAAAATGGATATTTGATAGATAAAGACGATCCAATACAAATAAGTAAATGTTTGGAAAAAGTTTTGGATAATTATAATAATGATATACACAGAACTATGAGAAAAAAGGCAATACAAGATTCTAATAATTATAATATTCAGAAGTTTACGTTAGATGTAGATACATATTTGAATGAAAATCAATATTAAAAAGGAGAGAAAAATGAGAGTTGGAATATTAACTTTTCATGATGCATTAAATTATGGCGCAGTATTACAATGTTATGCATTACAAAACACATTGATGAATTTGGGGTATGAAGTTGAAGTAATAGATTATAAAAATGATTTTATTAATAAATTTTATTCACCGTTTTATATTGAGAAATTTAATTTAAAAAAAATTGCATATATGTTTTATGCATTTAATTCTAAAGTTAAAAGAAATAAGATATTTAAAAATTTTAGAACCCAATATTTAAAATTAAGTAAGACAAAATATAATAAAGATAACATTGAAGATGCAGATAATATATATGATGTGATAATTGTGGGAAGTGATCAAGTATGGAATTTAGAACAAACAGATGGAGATTTGAATTACCTATTAAAATTTGCAAAGACAACAATATGTTGCTCATATGCTGCGAGTTTCGGAATTAGTTGTATAGCAGACGAATTAAAAGATTCATATATAGAAAATTTAAGTAAGTTTAGAGATATCTCAGTAAGAGAGAAAAGTGGTAAACAAATTGTTAAGGAGCTAGCAAATAAAGAAGCTAGTGTGAATGTAGATCCAACATTGTTATTACCAAAAGAAGAGTGGAAAAGAATAACTAATGAGGATGCTTCATCAGAAAAATATATATGTGTTTATAAAATTAATTTGAGTCAAGGATATAAATATGCAAAACAGTTATCAAAAGAAACGGGATTAAAAGTTATTGTTTTAAAACCAGATCGTAGTTGTCCAAACGAATTTGAAAAAATGAAATATGCTTCTCCAACGGATTTCCTTAAAACTATAGCTAATGCTGAATATGTTATTACAGATTCATTCCATGGATGTGTATTTTCTATTATTTTTGAGAAAAAGTTTATTGCATGTTTAGATAGTAGAGCTAATAATAAAAATACAAGAATAACAGAATTATTAGATAGTACAGGATTGCAAAATCGATTAATAAATGATGAATTAAAGGTTTTGGAGATTCAGAAAGAAATCAACTATTTGAGTGTTAAAGAGAAATTAATGGTAGAAAGAGAAAAATCAATTAAATATTTAGAAGCAATCAGGAATTAAAAGTTATGATTGGAGGAAACCAAATTGATAATAAGTAGAAAAAAACTATTTTATTTCATATTTTGTGCGGTGTTTTTATTGTCTGTTTTTACAGGATCTAATATGCCTGTTTTTTCGCATGAAGCTGAGCTAGTGGCATTTCTTTCTATACTTATGCTAATAGATGCTGTTACAGGACATAAAATATTTCATTTTAAAAATAACAAGATATTGGTATGTTTATTTTGTTTTCAAATTTTGTATATGTTATGGCAGAGATGCTTTTACAATATGTATCAAGATAAAATACAAACTTTTCTTATACGACATATTCTGGTATTACCTATTTTATTAGTATCAATGGATATAAAATATATAAATAAAATCTTAAATATAAGTATTGAATATATATTAATCATAGATGTGGTTTACCTACTTTTATGGCCAATTAAAGGAAACAATGGTTCATTTATAAATAATTATCAATATGTAGCGGCATATTCTTCAATTTTAGTATTAATTCAGCTAGCAAAATTATTTGTAGATACTTATTTTCCAAAAGAAGATGTAGTAATAATGTTAACAGGAATGTTAACGCTTTTAATGACAGGAAAAAGGTCGTATTTAATAGTTATAGCAGTATGTTTCCTTGTTGGAATTGTATTCTTCAGAAGCAAATATAAGAATTCAAAAATTATGAAAGTTATTACTCCATTAATATTGGGACTATTATTAATTATGGTATTTAAACCAGATTTACTTAATTCTATTATACGTTTTTCGGAATTAAGCACAGATAGTTCATTAAGTGGTAGAACTAGATTATGGGATCTGGCAGGATATTTGTGGAAAACAAATTATTGGAATGGGATAGGATATGGAGCATTTAGTACATTTACGTCAAATCATATGGGATATGTGTATTCGTTATTTGGTGTGCAAAATACATACGCTGCACATAATATTTATGTTCAATTACTTGCAGAAACAGGTGTGATAGGATTTTGTATTTTTATAAGTTTTTTTGTTGTAGCATTAATTTTGACAATAAGAAAATTAGTGAAAGCTAAGAAGTCTGAAAATAATGTCAAGTTTATTATTATTACAGGTTTATTTTTGCAATTATGGTTTTTGATTTATGGTATGTCGGGAAATCCATTATATATGCCAGGACAGTTTGGATTGTATTTATTTGCAATAATGATTTCAAATTCAGTTAAGATTAATAAAAATAATATGATTTAAGAAAAAGGTTATTAGGAAAATAAATTATGAAAGAGAGAGTGTACGCAGCTTATTTAAAAAATAAAGAACAATTATTGAAAAGTGCATCAGGTGGTATGTATACAGCGTTATCTGATTTATATTTAAAAAATGGAAATGCAGTTGTATGTTGTCTTTATAATAATGATAAAGATCGTGCGGAACTTACATTAGTTTATGATGTAGACAAACGAAATGAGGCAAGAGGATCGAAATATATTCAAAGTTCAGCTATTCAAATTTATAATGAGAGCTTTTTATTTTTAAAAAATAATCCAGAAAAAAAAATAATGTTTTTTGGAACAGGGTGTCAAGCAATAGCATTTTTAAAATTTATGAAATTGAAAGGAGTAGAAGAAAGAATTATAACTATTGATATAATTTGTCATGGAGTCCCTAGCCCTAAGATATGGAAAGAATATATTCGTTCATTGAAAAAAAAGGTAAGTGGAAATGAAGTGAAATATTTGTCATTTAGAGACAAAAGTACGGGGTGGAAAACATCTTCTTCTGTGGTTTACATAGATCAAAAGAAAATTGATATTAAAAGATATAAAAAATATTTATATGGACCTATGACGTTAAGACCTTCGTGTTATGAATGTCCGTTTGCAAGAATTGATAGAGATTCAGATATAACAATAGGTGACTTTTGGGGAATTGAAAATCATTATGCAGAAATGTTTAATAAAAATGGTGTTTCAATTGTAATAGTTCATTCGAATAAAGGACAAGAAATTTTTGAAGCAATTAAAGAAAATATTGAATGGAAAGAAACAGATATTAATAAATCTTTACAACCTAATCTTCAAAAACCGACTGCAAGATCAGCTAAACGTGAACAATTTATGAAGGATTATAAGAAATATGGATTCCAAAAAATTATGAAAAAGTATGCAGATGATTCAGTAGTTGGTAAAATAAGAAGAAAAATAAATCTATAAATAATAAGATATAATAAATTTTAGGAGCATTGATATGGGAAAATATTTTGGAACAGACGGGTTCCGTGGAGAAGCAAATATAAATTTAACTGTAGAACATGCATATAAAGTTGGACGTTATATTGGATGGTATTTTAACCAGAAGTCAAGCAGCAGAGCAAAGATCGTCATCGGTAAGGATACAAGAAGAAGCAGCTATATGTTTGAGAATGCTTTAGTAGCAGGATTGACAGCATCTGGAGCAGATGCATATATGCTTTATGTAACAACGACACCAAGTGTGGCTTATGTCG
>ENA-OQKN01000257-OQKN01000257.1-human-gut-metagenome-genome-assembly--contig:-NODE-257-length-66729-cov-6.489565_pt1 | contig 66729 bp, 62 predicted proteins | sample MGYA00242776_ERZ504794 | MGnify/ENA primary metagenome ERZ504794 (study PRJEB26092, sample SAMD00036434) | human gut metagenome | host: Homo sapiens | study: EMG produced TPA metagenomics assembly of... | reverse complement strand
GGAGGACATTCCGGAGGAATGGCGGCAGGTCGAGTAAATCCCATTGCTGGTACGTATGTACGCAGCAAAAGAGCGTGAAACGCTCGTTATAGAAACAGCTTATTTCCTTTATTTGGGCTGTTTCTATGGCAGTGAAAGAGTTCGCTCCACTATTAGAGGTACAAAACAATTCCAGTCCATACAGAAATGCGCAAAAAAGGCAATCACATAAAAAATTGTGATTGCCTGATTTTTTTGCATTTATTGTTTCAAGGTTATGATTGTGTGGAAAGTACCGGAATCATTATCATAATACATTTGCAAATTTCCGTGATATTGTTTCACGACTTTTTTAATACTCTTGATTCCGAAACCATGTCTGCCCTTGCTTGATTTATGGGATACAGGAAGTCCATCCTGATCATATACAGGGGTGCTTCGGCAGGAATTTATGATTATGATAACGATAAAAGGTGAATTTTCCTTTTTTTGTACTGTAAGCTCAATAAAAGAATCAGGGATATTATCTGCTGATTCCACTGCATTATCCAATAAGTTGCAGAATAACGATGTTAAGTCATGCTGATAAATATTTTGAACAGTACCGCTTCTGATGTCAGTATGAAAAACAATATGTTTTTCATTACATTGTCGCTGGTAGCGGCAGAGAATTGCATTCAGCATTTCATTATCACAGATTTTTGAGGTTTCTTTTAAGTCAGAAGATTCCATAAGCTGTTGTATATAAGCATTTATTTTATCAGAATCATTTTTTTCATTGAGTAATTTGATAGATTGTAGATGTTTTTTTATATCGTGAATCAGAATGCTCTGGTTTTCATTTTGTGAAAGCATCATTTCATAGTATTCAACGGAATCCGATTCTTTCTGAAGAAGCAACTGCATATCAGTATATTCCTGTGATTTTTTCTGATTATATTGGTTGATGCCGAATACAAGCAGATTGACCATCAGCAGAAAAACAGCACAGATTGTTACCATAAAATCAATAGGCGGTGCAAAGGCTGATGTTTCACCCATTGCTGCAAAAGTAAAAATTATAAAAATAGACGAAACCGGAATTAACATTAAAAGAAGTTCGGAGTGATCGTACTGTTCCTGATTTGATTTTTTTCCTTTGAACAGATGAATTAATAAATAGATGACTGCAAAAAAGAAAATTTTGCTAAAAACCGTATAAAAAACAAGTTCGACATCTGTTTCTAAGAGAAAATGCGGAAAAAATCTTGATGTAATCCCCAGAACTGCAATTTCAGATATACCCATAATTGCTGTAAGGATAGCCGAATGGAAGAGTGCCAATAACAACTTGAGTTTAAACAACATATAAAGAAAAACAGTGTTAAACACAAAAAAGCTGACAACGTTTAGTCCTGTTTGTTCGAGCAGGGAAAGAAGAAACAATATTGTATAAAGAGCACTCAATAGTGCCAGCCTTATTTTACTGCTATAAGAAGAGGTAAAAAGGCTGGATGCGTATTGCCATAGTATAACTGCTTCTGTAAAAAAGCTAAAAAGAAGTAAAACGATATGTCCCATTTATTTTTACCTCATACTTTCCAGATATAGTAGATAAGCATTTTTAAAGGAACTGTATTTTCTGCGTGTCAGATAAGCTGCAATCTGCTGATTCGATAAATGTATGGTGGAATGATCAAAGTCCACAATATGTTCGAAATTAACAATAAAGCTCCTGTGTGTCTGGAAAAAACTGTTTTTGGGGAGTTGTTCCAGCCAATAATCCATATTATGAATGGAATCAAAATCCTGCCGGGTAGTATGTACAATTACTTTTCGTCCCTGTGCTTCTATTGTAATTATCTGTGAAGCAGGAAATGAATATACTCCCTGCTTAGTTTCAACAGGAATTTTGGTAGTAATGGAATTGTAATATGCTAAGGCGTCTTTCATATTTCGGAAAAAACGCTGCTTGTCCAAAGGTTTGGAAAGATAGCGGAATACATGAAAACGCATTGCTTCATCCAGATATTCAGAATATGAGGTCACCACAAAAATAATGACATTTTTGTTTGCTTTTTTTAATTCATTTCCTACATAAATTCCATTCATACCGGGCATTTCAATATCCAGAAAAACAATATCTTTTTCGCTTTTCTCAGCCAATAAAGATTCGCCACTGGTAAAGGAAACTAATTCGGGACATTTTAAATGATTTGACTCAAAGTAGGATTCAATATATTTCTGTAATTGTTCAATTATCAGAGTATCGTCATCACAAATTAAAATACGCATTTTTGCACCTGGCTTTCTAATGAATGTATATTTACATACATCTTATCATATAGAATTTCCAAATGCAAAAAATGCGTATGAAAAGACATTTTAATTACAATTTTGGTTCATTATATGTTTTTGTTTTGTTATTTCGTTTTACAAGCAGTTCGATAAAGTCTCCGGCATATGATTGTTTATGTGAAAATCAATGACAATCTTTAGGAAAGGAGAGAGGACATTATGAAGAAACGGGTAACTAAATCGGTTGCAAAAGGGATGAAAGCAGCATTAGATGTTGTGTTACAGACTGAAGCCAACACAGCTTCATGTGCGATTATGTATCAGCCAAAAGCACCGAAAGAATTAATGAAATACAGGAGAAACAAGTAATGGAAAAATGAGTTGATTGGATGGTCCGGTGTAATGCGATAAACGAGGCGGATAAGGAACTTTACAAGTATGCATTATATAGTTTTTTTCTATTGGTATCACCACTTATCCTTGCAGGAGGTGTTGGCTTTGGCTTAGGGAGTGTAAAACACGGAGTTGCACTTATTTTTCCGTTTATGGTTCTGAGAAAATTTAGTGGTGGTTATCATGCAAAAAATTTGCACACTTGTATTCTTGAATCTGGTTTTCTATTGTTTCTGTGCATAATGTTATCAATGCATGTGCAATGTGATTTGAAGTTGGCAATAGCTACAGTTATTGCGTCTGTGAGCCTGATTACATTTAGTCCAATAGACAGTGAAAACAGAAGACTTGATACTAACGAGAAAAGGACATATAAAAAAACAACAGTGTTCTTCGTGATATTGTTTGGGCTGTTAGATATAGCTTTATTCTTGCTGGGAAAGTACATCTATACAATCTGTTTTTCTGTTGGAATATTACTGACAGCAGGCTTACAAGCACCTTGTATCGTAAAGAAAATGTGTAAATCGACCAAAAACAGACTGTAAATGTCGTTTGGTGCAAAAGGGGTTGAAATCATGGCAAAAATAAAGATAATAAAGTTTGTCATTGATTTGATCAAAGTTCTTTATTTACAGTTAATTCAGTTTGTTCATTGAAAGGGAGTGGATTCCAATGGGACAATGATAGAATTCTATCACTTTAAATTGAGTAGTTCGGTTCGGAGTAGTTAAACGGACATAATGGAGGTAAAAGATTAAAATGACACATAAGAAAGAAGTTGTTTTTAGCTTGTTGTTTGTAATAATGGTGTTATGTACAGGCTGCAGTGATAAAGATAATGGAGATACGTCTAAAAATAACAGGACTTCAGGAGAATCATTTGTTCAAGAAGAAACTATTGAGAGTACTGACAATATAGACAATACAGACAATGCAGACGGCAGCTCGGCACCAACGCCAGAACTGAAAACGCCCCGAACGAAAAAGGAATTGGAAGATGCGCTTGGTACAGTGAATGAGTCGGGAAAATGGATGCCACCAGCCGGTTCTCATATAGATCCCAAAACAGGTAATATACTGAATAAAGATGGGGTCGTGGTTGGAACTACTCAGGAACCTTATAGTAAAGCGCGTCCAGGTTCTCAAGGATGATGATATGGTGTAAAAAAAAACAGGAAGCAGTCCTTATGGAATGCGCTTGGTGCCAGGGAAGAGCAGTGGGGTTGCCTGTTCCAATAGTGGTATATGGAGAAAAACTGGTCAGACAGGAAGAATGTATACTGATTATGGATCTGGAGACACTGGTACAGGTACTAGTGTGCTGACCGTTTTATACTTAGTCTAATTATTTTTCACCACCACATCAAATTTAGGATAGAGAGATACCAGCTTAGTTCGGGCATTATCGGTAGTGAACTGCCATTGGATACAGGCGGTATGTTCATTGCGGTTGCCCTCCCATGCTGCCAACTCCTGACGGAGCAGTACTATGTCCGCAATTCTACGGGACAGACACTGACGTGTCATTACATTAAGTTCTATTTCGGCAATATCCAGCCAGCTCCCATGTTTGGGAGTGTAATGGATTTCCAGCTTTTTGGCAATCCTGCGGGCTTCCGGAGCTGGAAATGTTTTGTACAGGGATGAAAGCGCATGGGTGTTCAAATTGTCCATGACAAGTATGATCTTATCTCGGTCAGGGTAACTGACATCCACTAAATACCTGATTTCCTCAGCCCAGTCAACTGCAGTACGGTGTTCCCGGACACTTACATGCCGTACGCCGCCCAAAGGCTCCACAAATACAAATATGCTGCATAAGCCCTTTCGGACATATTCGGAATCGGTTTTCTGTGTGTCACCTGGGCGCATGGGCAGAGGTTCTCTGGTTTCCCCGAGAAGCTGGTAGGGTTTTTCATCCATGCATACCACTGGAACTTCAGGGTTATATGGCATTTCATAAATGTCCAGGATATCCGCCATGCAGGCTACAAATTCTGCGTTTTCTTTTGGAGGGATACACCAGTAGGAGTTTTTGTGAGGTCGAAGTTCATTTTTTTTAATGTTTCCCGTATGGTTTCCCTTCCAACCGGAATATCAAGCTCAACACGGGCTTTTTCCTCCAGTAGCCGGATCGTCCAGCGGGAATGTCCCTCCGGGACAGGGCCGCAAGCCATCTGGATAATACGTGTTTCGGTACGTCCATCCATTTTACGGAGCGCAGCGCTGGAATTGGGGCTGATATTGTAACGGACAATATTCGTTATGCCATTTTTGACATAAGACTGGACGATATTAGTTATAGTGGCAGGGCAGACTGCATAACTGCGGGCAATCTGGGAATGGGTAAGCCCGGTTCCCTGTTCTTCGTCCAGTTCAAGCAGTATCTGACACCGTTTTAAAACAGTTTTACAAGTCTTTTTGTTACGGATAGTCTTTTGAAGTGCTGCTCTTTCATCATCGCTGAGCTTAATAATATAAGTCTTAGGTCTTGCCATAGTCGCCACCGCCGTTTCTTTTTATTGTAACATGGAATAGCAATATATGGAAGAATTATTTGGCTAAGTATAAAACGGTCAGCACACTAGGTATTTAGGTGCAAGAATTGATGACGATTATTATCCGAGTAATGGTTATACATCTACTTATATGAGGTGCTATTGTAGCGCCGTTTTACATAGGTGAGGGAAAATAATGAAGCGGAAAAGGTTTTTAGTAGGATTTGTATTGGTGGGAGTTATATTCGGTGATATCAAGTCATTATAAAGAGGATATTGATATTTTATGTGATGTTGTATATGAGGTTAAGAAAGGAATGTTGAAAAAAATCAGATAAAAAGAAATGTATCGTGAGGAGTGATGAATATAGGAAAAGTATTACTGATATTTTTTGAAGGAAACGAAGAAAAGGTAATAGATTCTATTATTTCAGTCTTAGGCGTTGGTAGAGAGAAATTTGCATTTCAACAAATGTATTCGAACTCAGAAGTGAATTACAAAGATATAATTTTTGATTTTAAGCGACGAGAGGTTGTTAAAAGTAATGAAGAAAAGAAATTTACATATACAGAGTTTGAAATCCTCCAGCTTCTCGCTCAAAATCCCGGCAGGGTATTCAGTAAGGAGCAGATATACGATATTGTTTGGAATGAACCGTATTCTGGAGATTACAATATTGTGATGAGCCATATCAGCCATATTCGGGAAAAAATAGAGGATGATCCGAGTCATCCGGTCTATATTCAGACTGTGTGGGGAGTTGGTTATAAGTTTAATGAAAAAATGTGTGAATAATTAAATCAGATCCAGTGTTGTGTGACTGTCAAAAAATGATAGATATTTCTGATGGTTCGTGGTATGATAAAGACAGAAACATGAGTGCTATTTTAAGAAAGGGTGATGGTTATGGCATTGGCACAGGCAACGAAATCCCGTGAAACAACTTATACGATCAACGATGCAATGGATGTCCTTCTGTCAAAGCTGGATGAAGCCATTGACGATATGGAAAATGGCAGAGTGCAGACAGTGGAAGAAGCATGGGCAGAAATTGATGCAGTATAAGGGGTACGGATGGAAAACAAAAAATACAAAGTTGTCATTGCCCAGAGCGGCAAGCTGGATGTGAAAGAAAAAAAGAAATATATCCTTCAGCAATTTAAGTACCGGGAATATGCAGAAAACTTTTCCAAAAAGATTAAAAAAGCGGTTCTTGCACTTGATACACTTCCGACCGGGTATAATACAACAGGCTTCCGGTATCGTGGTTATGATATTTACATGAAACCGTGTGAATCCTATCTGCTGTTTTATACCGTGGATGAAGCAGTGAAAACAGTTACAGTTCTGCGTGTCATGCAGGATGGAATGGACTGGCAGTATATCATCAATCGGTGGCTGCGGGAAAACGCATAGGATATACAAAAAGATTATAGTGACAGGCAGTATTCAAACAGATTGGGTACCGCCTGTTTTTATGTCCGCTGAAAACAGATGGACAGCAGAAGAAAAATATTAGAAAATAACGGACAGATTGTGAAATTTAAAAGAGAAAAAACTTTTTCAAAAATATTCAAAAATATTGGAACATTTTAATGGGACTTCTGCCATGTATCAGTAGGGGGTGATTTTGGATGAAAGATGTAAAAGAACAGAAGCAGAATGACAATGGAGAAATCATTGAAATGAAGCAGGGACAGGTGATAAAAATTCCAAAGAACGGCGGCAAAGCATGGCTGACATTATTCTATAGTCTGCCGCAGGAGTTTGTCAGCAAACGTCCTGTTTATCTGAACTTACCACGCTGCCCTTATGAGGTGCTGCGGACGGATAAATATGACAGTCTGATAAAGGATGATACATTTCTGGAACTGGTCTGGGATTGTGTGGCATGGAGCGCATGGCAGTATTTTGAAATACCGTATCAAAATGGAAGTGGTTACCGGGAAATACCGGGCAGTCCGGCACAGTATTCCGGGGACTTCCCTTTGTGGAGGCTCTCTTACTCTATGCTGCCGCTTCTACGTGACAAATTTGAGGTCAGTGGATTTTCTTTCCAGCAGCTTTACAACGTGCCGGAAGGAACAGAACTTCCGTGGCTCACTTATCAGCAGTTTGGCAATCTGATCGGTACCCTTGTACCTGAAATTATACAAGAACAGAACTGGCAGCCGATGATTGATGAAATCTGGAACAACCGAACCCTTGAGGACTTCGATAAAAGGGGAAGTCAGGTAAAGCTGGACTTCATGCGTTCGTGGGGACACAGCCGTTCCAGAAAAAAGACGGTATCCATAGAGCAGCTTGCAGAGGAAGCAGAAGAAAATGGAACAGACTTTGATATTCCGGATACGAGGAGTGAGTTTGAAAACTCGGTGCTGTCAGAACTTCAGATTGCGGAGTTTGCCGCAAGGTTTTCCGGGCGTGATAAGAAGATTTTGGAAATGAAAATGGAGGGGCATACGGCACAGGAGATTGCGGAAGCTGTAGGCTATCAGACACACAGTGCGGTGCTGAAAAGAATCCGTCATATTGCAGACTGTTATGAGGATTTTATCTCAGAAGAATATCAGAAATATCTGGAAACATTCTAATCCATCCATCCCATCGGCGGCTATCCTTACGATAGCTGCTTTCTTTTACCCATTTTCGGACAGGGGGTGATTTTTGTGGGGAAAGAATTATTTGAAACGCTGCCGGACGTGCTGGATGCAAAACTGCTGGCATCGGCCCTTTCTATTTCAAAGGCAGGAGCGTATCAGCTATTGAACCGTCCGGATTTTCCAACCTTGCAGGTGGGAGGGCGGAAACTTGTCACAAAGCAGAAGCTGGCTTTGTGGATGGAACAGCATACAAATACAGCAGAACAGGCGGGAGCCGGAAAGGAGAAAAAAGCAGATGAAACTGACAAAGTATGAGCAGGAAACGATTATCAATTTTAATAACGATGAACAGGAAGCCAGTATTTATACAGCCAGCCCGCAGATGATGCGAAAACTGGATGCACTGGCTGCAGCTTATCCGGAGCATTACCGGGTGGTAGGGCAGACCGAAGTGAGTAAAACCTATTCCTGTGAAAAACACCTCATCAATCTTCGGAAACCGAGAAAGCAGAATGAGGAACACAGCCAATGGGCAAGGCAGAGGATGCAGAAAATGAACCGCCATAAAAATGCGGGGAATTTGTGAAAGAACCGCACCACAGAGGTGACAGCTCTGTGTCAGGAAGAAAGCTGTCCGTGAAAATACGGAAATTAAGAAAAATAGAAAACCAAATGGCAGGAGAGCGGCTATGGACATGGAAAAGGTTCAGGCTGTTTTTTTATGCCATAAAATAAAAAATCAAACAGAAAAATGAGAAAAGGAGTATAAACACATGATAAAAAACAGGAATGAAACCAGTGCTGCAATGGATAAGGCACTGAAAAATCTGGAACAGGCAAAGGCAAGATATGAGGCAGAGCGCAAAAAGGAGAATGAGAAACGCAGGAAAGCACAGAACCATCATAAATATCTGATGGGCGGCATTGTTGCAAAGTATTTCCCGGAATGTTATCAGTATGAAGAAAAAGAACTGAATGTGATCTTGTCAGCGGCTCTTGCTTCGGCAGAGTGCAGGCAGGCGGTGGAAAACGTAAAAAGGATGGAGAAAAATGCGGATGACATGGAAGATGAAAAAGACAGAAACGGCGGTCACGCCGATGAAACAAAGACAAAAGAAAACAGCGGCGGATACGCCAATTCAAAAGATTTTGCGGGTGGCAGTTTTTCGCAGGGAGTGTAAGCAGTATCTCCGGGAGTATGGGTTCACCCCAGTTATGGGGTGCGCACAGATAGACCACACTCCGTATGGTCTTGTGCGCTCTCCGAGGGCACCTGCGGTGGGCGTTGCCTGCCTTGCACCAGTCAAGAGGGGAAATAACCTTTCCCCTCCGTCCGCTGCGCTTCCTACCCCTTTGTATCCTTTGCATCTGCCCGTAACCCGGAAAAAACACCCGGCTTTCGTCCATCTGCAAAGGCTTTTCTTGCTGCCCTCTATTTTACGGTAAGGGAGGAACTTTGTGAGTATGCGCACGAAATATGCCAGCACAAGGTTCGGCATTGTAAAGCGGAGCAAAGGGCAGTCGGCGGTAGATGCAGCTTCTTACATCAGCAGGAGTGTTCTTGTCAGCGAGTATGACGGGAAAACGTATCGCCCGAAATACCATGAAGATTTGGTGCATTGTGAAATCAATCTCCCGGAATATGCACCGGAGGAATGGCTGGACAGGGCAGTGCTGTGGAACTCTGTGGAGCTGAATGAGAAACAGAAAAATGCCCAGCTTTGCCGGACACTGAAAGCAGCACTTCCAAATGACTGGAGCTATGAGCTGGCAGAAGAAACGGTGCGGGATTATGTGCAGCGGAATTTTGTTTCCAAAGGGATGTGTGCGGACTGGGCAATCCATGATTCTGTTAATCAACATGGCATCCATAACCTGCATTTCCATCTTATGCTCACCCTGCGCCCGGTGGAAGAAAACGGGAAGTGGGGAGCCAAGCAGAGAAAGGAATATATCCTTGATAAAGACGGCAATAAAATCCGCAATAAGTCCGGACGGGGATTTAAGAGCAGGGCGGTAGATGTGAATGACTGGAATGAAAAAGGTAATTCCAGGAAATGGAGAAAGGATTTGACGGACACCATCAATGTGGTGAATGACCGGATCGGACTGCCGGAATACTGGGAACACCGTTCTTTTAAAGAGCTGGGACTGGAGCAGGAGCCGACCAGACACTTAGGCCCGATTGCCAGTGCATTGGAGAGGAAAGGCATCCGTACCGAAAAAGGGGATGCGAACCGGGCAATCATGGAGCATAACCAGACGCTGCAAAGGGCAAGGATGTTCTATGATATTGCATGGAACAGTGTGAAAAATTTGGAGAAATGGGAACAGGAAAAAGCTGCGGAAGCTGCAAAGAATGCCGCAGAAAAGAAAGCAGGAAAAATGGCAGGAGACATCCCTGCGGCACAGGAAGGTGAAGCAGAACAGACGGCAGTTGGTTCGATACAGAAAGAAACTTCCGGTACAAAGGAAGTCAGCGTATTTGCAGCGATGAAAAATGAGGTTCTGGAAATGCTGGAACGTATTCTTGCAGCATTTGGAAGGCTTCATCTGCCGCTGATACAGGCACCGAATTTTAAAAAGGTAAGTAATCGCGCAGTACTGATGGATATTGAAAACGTGCGTAGGTTCGTGGAAGAAAAAGGCATTGACAGCTTTGAAGCACTGGAAACCTTTGCAGTACAGCAAGAAGCATCCAAGAAAGAAGCAGAGGAAATCTGCAAGAGGGATGGAAGGGAAATCCGGCGGTTAAAGGAACTGTCAGAGGCTTATGCCGCCTATGCTCCATACATTCCCATCCGTAATGAATATCTGCAGAAGAAAGGAATCGCACAGGCAGTTTATCACAGCCAGCATAAGAAAGAACTGGAAACGGCGAAAGAACTCCGTATTCCGGTCTATGAACTTCTTCGGGAAGGAGAAAAATTCACACCGAAAAAGTGGGAAGCACAGATCAAAGAGCTGACACAGGAATACGAGAAACAGTCCAGACGTTACGGCAGGAGTACCGTCAATCTTGCCTATGTGGAGCTGCTTCGTCATAACCGGAAGATGGATGAGCGGGATCAGAAGAACAAAGACCAGTCCCAGAGCCGACAGCATGAAAAAATGGACAGGGGGCAGAAGCAAAAGAAGAAACATCAGGAAATGGAACTTTAGATTTATACATCGTTAAGGAAAATCTGCCGGGATGTTCCCCGGCAGGCAGAAAGGAGATTGCAATGAGTAAAGATTGCAGGACTACGAAAAACAGAAACAATAGTTTGACAGTTGGTGTGCTGGCAGGGATAATCCTCTGCCAGCATTGGTATTTATGGAGGGATTTTATGCAGAGAAAAGCAGGGAACCGTCGGAGAGAACCCATCCGCTATGTGGTGGAACACGTTTATTCCGGCAAGGAGAGCATGGAAAAGGTACTGACTGCCGTTAGTGAAGAAGCGGCGAAACAGAATGTAAAGGAGAAACTGGAAAATCAGAAAAAGGTGGGATGAGAAAAGATGCAGATTTCACCGGAAAAATAAAATCAGCAGTTGCAGGAGGTGGCAGGAATCGCTATAATAAAGACAGCGTATTTCTGTCACTGGATATTGAAGAAACCACAGGAGGTCAATATGCAGACAACAGAAATCAGAGAAACATGGACAGCACTTTATGCAAGATTATCATTGGATGACGGCAATGTGGGCGAGAGCATGAGCATCCAGAGCCAGAAGGCGATCCTTACAAGAAAAGCAGAAGAACTGGGAATTTATAATTATCGGTTTTATGTAGATGATGGTTATTCCGGTACGAATTTCAACCGTCCGTCCTTTCAACAGATGATAGCGGACATCGAAGCAGGAAAAGTTACCTGTGTGATCACAAAAGACCTTTCAAGATTAGGCAGGAACTATCTGGAGAGCGGTGCTTATATCGAGGTATTTTTCCCAAAACATCAGGTACGGTATATCGCCGTGAATGACGGTGTGGATTCCGCAAACAGCGGTGAGATGGATATTACCCCGTTTAAGAACATTCTTAATGAGTTTTATTCAAGGGATGTTTCTAAAAAGGTGAAGTCAGGTAAGTACATCCGGGCAAGCCAGGGAAAATTCATGGGAACACACGCACCATTCGGGTATCAGAAAGACCCGGAGGATAAAAACCACCTGATTGCTGATGAAGAAACCGCACCAACCGTCCGTTATATTTTCCAGCTTGCACTTCAGGGAATGGGAAACAATAAAATCGGGAAAATCCTTTATGAACAGAAAATCCCAAAGCCGGCATATTATAAACCGGAATATTTTGGAAAGTTTCTGGTAAAAGAAGATGATGCCTATAGCTGGAAACAGGAAACCGTTATCCGGATTTTACGCAACCCGCTTTACAAAGGCTATTTCTGGGTGCAGAAATATGATAAGAAGCATTTCAAGCAGGAAACAAGGGGTTATATCCCCATGAGTGAGCGAACCATTATTCCCAGTGACCATGAGGCACTTGTCGATGAACACACATGGGACACGGTGCAGGAAATCCTTGACCGCCATACGAAAGTCAAGCCCTGTACTTCCGGGTATGAGAATAAGTTCCGGGGCATTTTAAAATGTGCCGACTGCGGAAGTACCCTGATGGTGCATACCGATGGCAGGAATAAAGAGAAGCCAGTCATCGAACGGACTTTTTATCAGTGCCGCATCTACCGTGTGAGGGGAACCGGGTTCTGCAGCCAGCACCGCATCAATGCGGACGATCTGGAGGAACTTGTACTTGCGGACATCCAGACCCATGCAAAAAAGGTCATAAAAAACCGGGAGAAATTCATGCGGAAGGTACTGGGGCAGATGGATATGACAGCGGTGAATAACCGGGAAAATATCCAGAAAAAGCTGGAGAAACTGGAGAAAAAGCTCCTCGAATCGGACAGACAGTTCATCAAGCTGTATGAGGATTTTACAAAGCAGCTTGTGTCAGAACAGCAGTTCCGGATGTTGTCCACCCATTTTGAACAGGAAAAGAAAGAAACAACCGAAGAAATTGAAAAACTGAAAACTACGGCTGACAATCTGAAGGACAGCACCTGCAAAGCGGAACAGCTTGCCAATGAAATGGCAGAATGTGCAGAAATCAAAGAGCTGACCACAGCCATAGTAAACCGTCTTATCGAAAAGATTGAGGTATCTGAACCTCAGACCATCGACGGAGAGAAAGTCCAGAATATCCGGATTTTCTACAAGTTCGTTGGAGAAATCAATTAAATTTCCATAATGTACCTATAATTCAAGAGCGATTGAACTGGCCCCGGAGGGAACCGGCTATCGGGCGCGCACCCGATTCTCCAAGTTTTTCAACCTGCCGGAGCTGATGAACCTGTTCAAAGAGGTGGCGGACATCAAGACCGCCGACCAGTTGAACCTGCCCACCCCAGAAGTGGAATACCACAACATCGTGGCACAGCCCACCGAACACCAGCAGGAAATGGTGAAGGCCCTCTCCGAGCGCGCTTCCGAAGTACACAGAGGCAGTGTGGACCCGTCGGTGGATAATATGCTCAAAATCACCTCGGATGGCCGCAAGCTGGGACTGGACCAGAGGATCGTCAACCAGATGCTGCCGGATGAACCTGGCACAAAGGTCAATCAATGCGTGGACAACATCATGCAGATCTGGCGGGACGGGGATGCAGACAAGCTGACCCAGCTGGTGTTCTGCGACATTTCCACGCCCCAGGCAGCTCCCTCCAAAAAGGCAGCCAAACAGCTGGACAATCCGCTGCTTCACGGGTTGGAAGAAGCAATCCCACTGGATGAACCGGAGCCTGCCTTTACCATCTATGAGGACATCCGCCAAAAGCTCATCGCCCAGGGGATGCCTGCCGAGCAGATCGCCTTTATCCACGAAGCCAACACAGAGGTACGGAAAAAGGAACTGTTCTCCAAGGTCCGCACCGGGCAGGTGCGTGTCCTATTAGGCAGCACTGCCAAGATGGGCGCTGGCACCAATGTGCAGGATCGCCTTGTGGCACTGCATGATTTGGACTGCCCGTGGCGTCCGGGAGACCTTGCCCAGCGCAAGGGCCGTATCGAGCGCCAGGGCAACCAGAACCCTCTTGTCCATGTGTACCGCTATGTCACGGAGGGAACTTTTGACGCATACCTCTGGCAGACGGTGGAGAATAAACAAAAATTCATCAGCCAGATCATGACTTCTAAATCGCCGGTGCGCTCCTGCGATGATGTGGATGAAACGGCGCTTTCCTTTGCCGAGATCAAGGCCCTGTGTGCCGGAGACCCCCGTATCAAGGAACGCATGGATTTGGATGTGGAGGTTGCCAAGCTGAAGCTGATGAAAGCCGACCACCAGAGCAAGCAGTACCGTCTGGAGGACCAGCTGCTCAAATACTTCCCCCAGGAAATCGAAACCAACAAGGGGTATATCCAGGGCTTTGAAGCCGATTTGGAAACACTGGCCACGCACCCACACCCGGCAGATGGCTTTGCCGGTATGGAGATCCGGGGCGATGTGCTGACCGACAAAGAAAACGCCGGTGCAGCACTGCTGGATGCCTGCAAGGAGGTCAAAACCTCCGATCCGGTGCAGATCGGCAGTTACTGTGGATTCACTATGTCGGTGGAATTTCAAGCGTGGAAACAGGAGTATACGCTCCTGCTGAAAGGACAGATGACCCACCGGGCAACCCTTGGTACAGACCCTCGCGGAAATCTTACCCGTATCGACAACGCCCTCGCCCAGATGCCCCAGCGTCTGGAGGCGGCAAAGGCCCAGCTGGATAACCTCTATCAGCAGCAGGCTGCCGCAAAGGAGGAAGTAGGAAAGCCGTTCCTTTATGAAGAAGAACTGCGAAGCAAAAATGCCCGTCTGGTGGAGCTGGATACTTTGCTGAACATCGACGGAAAGGGACAGGCGCACACCGAGGCTGTTGTTGCCAAAAGCACACGGCCTTCGGTGCTGGATCATCTGAAACGCCCGGTGCCGCCCCGCAGTACCGACAAGAAACCAAAACAGCATGAGGAGGTGCGATAACATGAATACCAACGATCTGAATACAGCTCTTTATGAAAAGATGGCTGCTGAGCAGGATAAATACAGGGACTGGCTGAAAAGCCAGCCCCCGGAAGAAGTCTTAAACCATGCCTATGAGTACACCATCCGCGAGGACATCGTGATGGCAATGGAGGAACTGGAGTTGATCGACACCCAGGCTCAGGCACTTTTGGAATCTCCCTCTCCGCTGGCGGATGTGTACCGCTATTTTGAAAAGCTGGAGACCGGCTATATGGATGTGATCCGGGACAGCATTGAAAGCCGTGCCGACGATGTGTGCAGAGCCAAAGAGGAACTGCGAACAACACCGGTCTATCCACATTCTGCTGCCTATGCGTCCGAGCATGGGGAAATGGCACAGTACAACCTCTCATATCAGGCGAACAGCGCCTGCAAAGAAGCCATTGAGCAGACCATCAGCGCCCACTATGCAGAGAATCGGCTGGATACGGAGGCTGCGGTCAAAGATGTGCTGGAAAAGTTCGGGACGGAACGGGTACAGTTCATTCTTGCAAACACCATCCAGCACAAGAACCATGACGGGCGTATCTCTCAGGACAATAAAGCCTGGGCAAAAACCATTCCCATGCCGGAGGACAGCGGCGCTTCCCGCCACTGCGCCTATCTGGTTGTGGATGGGGTCAATCCCGGTCTGACCGATCTGTTTACCAGGCAGGCCAGAAAAACCATGCAGGAACAGCAGAAAAGTTCTGTCCTGCAAAAGCTCAAACAGGAACCGCCTGCCCATAAGCCTGTCGCCCCGAAGAATCAGGAGCCGGAGCGATGAGCAGTCCCAAGCGCAAGCGGGATGTGCCGGTTCTGTTTTGGGTATCCGCTGATGAAATGGAGTTGATTCAGCAGAAAATGGCACAGTTTGGGACAAAAAACCTGAGCGCCTATCTGCGGAAAATGGCTGTGGACGGCTATGTGGTGCAGCTGGATTTGCCGGAACTGAAAGAACTGGTATCCCTGCTGCGCCGAAGCAGCAACAACTTGAACCAGCTGACCCGCAAAGTGCATGAGACCGGGCGGGTTTATAATGCTGACTTGGAGGATATATCCCAGCGGCAGGAACAACTGTGGGAGGGTGTGAAGGAAATCCTTACCCAACTCTCCAAACTTTCATAACAGGGATAGGTACTCCATTTGCGGAGGGAGGAACGGCGTTTCTTCGCCGCACCTTCCTCCGCTTTTTCTTTTTGTCTGTATCCTTGTCTTTTGCCTGTCCGTACCGGATAATATGAGTAGAATAAGAAGCGTAGCAAAGGAGTGAAAACAGATGCTGACCTTTGAAAAGGTGCTGGAGATTTTTGCGGATTACCTGACCGCAGACGAGACCATAGAAGTTTATATCAGCCGCCATGGATGTGTAAGAGTTGAATTTGACCAAGATTTTCACTATTGCTCTGGCGAGGTGTGCCATACTCCCAAGGAACTGTTCAATCTCTTAGCTGATGATTACCGGACTTATGTGGAGATTGAACTGACCAAAGGCAGACGGGAGTTGACGGAAGATGATGAGAGAGAAGCGGATGCCCTGTGCAAACGGTATCTGGAGCGTTGGAGGGAGGAACTGGAATGAAGATTTTGAAATGCTTGCTGATGATTGTAACTGCACCGGTCATTTTGGTGTTGACGCTTTTTGTCTGGCTCTGCATGGGGCTGATCTACATATCTGGTCTGGTGCTTGGTCTGCTCAGCACGGTAATTGCTCTACTTGGCGTGGCTGTGCTTATTACCTATTCCCCGCAGAATGGTGCAATTTTGCTGATTATGGCATTTTTGATTAGCCCGATGGGGCTGCCGCTGGCTGCGATCTGGCTGCTGGGAAAGGTGCAGAGTTTGAAATTTGCGATCCAGGATTGGGTGTATGGGTAAATGATGTGAATATAATTTGGAATGAAAAAGAAGCAGGACAATGGGAGATGAGACCCAATGCCCTGCTTCTCTGTTTATTCGGAACGAACTGTAATATATTTTTGATTGCGACTTTTAGGTTTATCGGGAATAGTCATTTCTAATTGCCCGGATTCTAAAAGCGGATTGATATGCTTCAAGGTGAAGTTTCTTAAATCTTTGAAGCCGCAAAATACTGCAAGCTCTTTCTTGGATTTTGGTGTTGTGCAAAAAGCCAAAATCTGTTTGGATACCGTTGATAGTTCAATAACTTGGTGGGTAACTTGGTGGATAACTTGGTGGGCGTCACCCTCTAAGTTGTAGTTTACATTTTTCAAGATGACTCTGAAATCTGTCGCTGTTGAGGAAAATTCGGGCTTATATGCCTCTGTGTATCCAGGCAGCTTTTCGGTTTCACTGACGATTTTGCGTAGGCCACTTCCACGGCGTTCCATGTACTTCATGCGGTGGAACAGGTCAGCAATCACAGGGTTTCGTCGCATCGAACGGATACTGTAAATATCGTATTCCTGAATTGAGCCGCCGCCAAACATACCGCCCGGAGATGTGATTTCCACCCGATCATCAAACATATCAATATGGATTTCGCTGCCAAGCACAATATAATCACGATGGATAAGCGCATTGACAAGAGCCTCTGTCACAGCTCGTTCAGCATAATCCGGCTTGTCTACACGATACTGTGCCTCTTTGACAAAACGGACTTTGGAATTATTGCGAATAAATTCACTGCCGCTTTTCAGTAGATAAATCAGATTCCCTTCGTATTCCTTATCGTCCAGCGCATCATCAAAGATAGAGCCTTTTTCCAAGCCATTCCACCGGGTACAGAACATACGGGAGTTATAGACTGTGTGCTGATCGGTCATGAGCTTTCCGGCATTGGTCAAGACCCCATTTTTGTCAGCCAAACCGAAGGAGACATAATCGGATGGCTCAAAGCGGAGACCAGTCCGTTCCAGATAGGTTGCTTCCAGAAGTGTAAAGCTGTAATCCTTTTTTACCGCGTCTGTTGTTAGGGTATCAAAGGACTGATTGGTTCCCTTTAAGATCAGTTCATTCACAATGTAATCCGGTGCAATTACGCTTTCATTTCCAACACGGATATATGCCTCCATCACGCCGTCTGCCTTGTAATAATATGGGGTGCTACGGCCGGGAGAAACCTCCAGAGCTAATAGATTTTTACCATCTTCCTGTAATGGTTTTAAGATAAACTGAGGTAATGGTGTGATACGTTCTTTGATTAAGCGGCTGATCGCTTCAGCATCCTTTTGAACATCGGACAAGCCGATAGGCTCCCGGTCATCGGAGACTCCGAAAAACAGAGTGCCGCCGATTCCATTGGAAAAGGCACTGACACTTTTTAACCAGCTTTTTGGCTTTTTTGTTTCGAGAGCAACTTTGAAATCACATTCTGTTGCCTCAGCAATGAGCTGTTCTATCATAGAAATCCCTCCTTTGAGGTTGTAGAATATTCTTTTTTATTATACCCAGCGGAGAAAGTTATTGCAACGATAGAAGCAAAGAGTTCAGCGAAAACAAAAATATTTATGAGAGGAGAGCCTTCTATTATGGCAACTACAAGAATCATGCCGCTTCATGTCGGCAAAGGCCGCACAGAGAGTCGGGCGATCAGTGACATCATCGACTATGTGGCCAATCCAAAGAAAACAGATAACGGCAGGCTCATTACCGGCTATGCGTGTGACAGCCGGACTGCGGCTGTGGAATGACCTTATTATACTGGTAAATAAGCATGATTGTTCTGGTTGTGGACCTGATTTAATAGGCGAATCATTGCTTAATAAATAAGAACGAAATATAATATAGCTTAGAGATGAACAGATACGACTAATATATCAAGGGGTTTCTTAACTTGCCAAAATTCAGCCCAAAGATATTGCAATCTGTGAGAAATTAGGAAAATCTTAATGTTTTCTCATGAAATAATAAGGATGTGCTGTGTTTGACTTTGATAATATAATAATATATATTCTTTGAAGGGAGAGTGACTTTATGTCTAATAAAATATTAGTAGTCGATGACGAAACAGAAATTGCGGATTTAATAGAAGTCTATTTGAAAAACGAAAACTACACTGTATTCAAATTTTATACGGCCCAAGAAGCCCTTAACTGCATTGAAACAACCCCCATTGATCTTGCAATTTTGGATATTATGCTTCCTGACATAGATGGATTCACTCTATGCAAGAAAATCAGGGAACATCATACCTACCCCATCATCATGCTGACAGCCAAAGATGCTGAGACTGATAAAATTACCGGCCTTACTCTTGGAGCGGATGATTACATTACAAAACCGTTTCGCCCTCTGGAGATGATTGCACGGGTAAAGTCTCAGCTTCGCCGGTATCAAAAGTACAATCCTGCTCATTCTGATACCGGTGAAACCTCGTCTGCCGCATCAGAAGATAATCTTGTTTGCGGTTCCTTGACAATGAATATCAAGGCACATACCTGCTTTTTGGGGGAAACGCCCTTGGTGCTGACACCTACGGAGTTTTCGATCCTGCGTATTCTTCTGGAAAATACCGGGAATGTAGTCAGTTCAGAAGATTTGTTTCACAAAATCTGGCAGGACGAGTATTACAGCAAATCCAACAACACCATCACCGTTCATATCCGCCACCTGCGGGAGAAAATGGGAGATAGCATGGACAAGCCCAGATTCATTAAGACGATATGGGGGGGTAGGATATAAAATTGAAAGTTGATAAAAAAGACGAATACTTTGCTTTTCAATCCAAACTCATTCGACGAGTTTGCATGAATGTCATTACCTCTATCGTTGTGGTGGTGGGGCTGTATCTTTTCATCTGGAAACAGCGAATTGGCGATCTGATTGTATGGATTCTGGAAACCGTATTCGACATGAAGCATGAAGCAGCATTTTATTATTACAGTGACCATTTTCGAGGTAATAAAGAAATTTTTTTCGCTGTGGCCGTTCTTCTAATATTTACAGTCCTCATGGTACGAATTTTCCGGTGGGTTACCGGCTATTTCAGAGAGGTCAATCAAGGGATAGAGTCATTGCTGGCAGACGATGAAAAGCAAATCCAGTTGTCACCGGAAATGCTGCCATTTGAGCGGAAGCTAAACTCTGTAAAACAAACTTTAGCAGAACGAAAAATGGAAACCGCTTTGGCTGAACAGCGGAAAGACGAATTGGTTATGTACCTGGCCCATGATATTCGGACCCCACTCACATCTGTAATTGGATACCTCAATCTGTTGGAGGAAGATCCGAATATGCCCCCTGAGCAGAGGGCTGCACGGGTTCATATCGTGTTGGAAAAAGCCTACCGACTGGAGACGATGGTAAATGAATTCTTTGAGATCACAAAATATAAATCTCAGAAAATCACCTTGTCCAAGGAAACCATAGACCTTTATTATATGCTGGTCCAACTATCGGATGAATTGTCTCCTGTTTTGGCTCCCAGGGGAAACACCGTTACCCTGCATCTTGACGAGAACTTGACCATCGAAGCCGATCCGGAAAAGCTGGCACGGGTATTCAACAACATTCTGAAAAATGCCGCATCGTATAGCTTCCCACATACCGAGATTGTGATCTTTGCAGAAAAATTGGAACATGAAGTCATCATTCGGTTTCAGAACAGCGGCGAAGATATTCCAAATGAGGCATTGGCGTCTCTTTTCAATAAATTCTACCGAGTAGATCAGTCTCGTTCCTCTGATACAGGCGGCACAGGGCTTGGATTAGCCATAGCAAAGGAGATCGTCACGCTGCATGGCGGGGCAATCAGCACATCCAGCAAAAATCATGTGGTTACATTTACAGTCTCTTTGCCGTTGTCAAATTAGCAATTTCTTTGCATTTTCTTAGGAATCAATCAACTTCTTATTAAAATAATCCATGCTCTTGTCCAGTAGAATGATACTGACAGGAGCATGGATTTGCTCTTTTATGCCGATTGGCCGCTTTATAATTATGAATTGATTTACCAGGAAAATAAAGCCTACAACTGTAGTCTGGCCGCAAGGGTTCTGGATAAAGTGATCATTACCCCAGGGGAAACATTTTCATTTTGGAACGCTGTTCGGGATGCAAACCGGGAAGTTCCTTATAAGAATGGCTATACATTATCGGATGGAAAGCTCCAGCTGCTGCCTGGGGGCGGGCTGTGCCAAATGAGTAGTTTCCTGTATTGGCTGTTCATGCATACTCCGCTGACTGTTACAGAACAGCATACACATGGAATCGACCTTCACTGCAATACGCCCGGCATTCCCCAAGGAATTGACGCGGCGGTGGCGGAAGGCGGCTGGATTTGAAGGTCAAAAACAACACCGCCTACACATTTCAAATCCAGATTTCTGTTGACAAATATCATATGAGAGGGAAAGTGTTGTCCGATGCAAAGCTGCGGACCGCCGCTGGATAGAACATAAGTAAAATCTCCCCCTTACATTAAGATTTTCTTAGGAAATAAACAACTTCATATTAAAGTTCCAAGTGCCGCTGTTCAGTACAATAAATGCTGACAGGGGGTGCTTTTGTTCCCCTTCAGAAAGGAGTCTTTATATGATGGAAGAAAAAATGCTGCCTGTTCCCAATGAAGGTCATCGCCGGAGGCAAAAGCAGCGGAGGAGGTGCTTTCCTTGGGGAAGTATTGCCACAGTCATTCTGGTCGTGGCTGTTTGTGTATATGCGTTTACATTGTTTGGAGATAAAGAATCGCCTGAAAATTCCCAAGTAAACGACACCACAACGCAGGGGCCTGATGATGTGCAAGTTGGCCTTTTGGATGAAAGCTCACCCCAAAACACGCAGACAGCAAATGATGACACCGACTGGAACTTGGTGTTGGTAAACTATGAAAACGCGATCCCCGAAAACTACGAGCCAAAACTGGTAGAGGTGCCCGGCGGTGAGAAAGTAGATGAACGCATCTATGATCCTCTCATGGAGATGTTGGAAGCAGCAAAGGAAGGAAATTGGGATCAACTGCCTATGGTCGTATCCGGTTACCGCACGCAGAAAAAGCAGCAGCAGCTCTATGACGACAAAGTGGCTGGATACCGCAAAGAGGGAAATTCCCAGAGCGAAGCGGAGGAACTGGCAAAGCAATGGGTATCTGTTCCCGGATACAGTGAACATCAAATTGGTTTAGCCGTGGACATCAACGGAGCCACCTATGATCTTTATTCCTGGCTGCAAGAAAACAGCTACAAATACGGTTTTATCTTCCGTTACCCTGGAGATAAAACCGATATCACGAGCGTTGCCGAGGAAGTATGGCATTATCGGTATGTTGGCGTTGAGTCCGCCACAGAGATGTATGAAAAAGGGCTGTGCTTGGAGGAATATTTGGTAGAAAGGCAGGCAGAGCAATGAAAAGATTGAAAATCGCTGTTTTGTTTGAGAGGTTTATTAGTGACTTCGGTTGATGTACAGAATCAGATTGATATTTATCAGCAAGCTGAAGAAGAAATTATATTTGATTGATTTGATTAAGAGCGGTTACTGCCTGAATGGTAATAACTGCTTTTTTGTAACCAAAAGTAACTGAAAGTAACAACACGGAAAAGTCTAAACTCTTAAAACAGGTGAAATTTCAATCGGAATTTTCAAAAAAACGTATGTCAAAGAATCTTTGCGTTATAATACACGCACTGTAAACAGATCCTTGCTTTACTTAATATACAACTGTCCTATATAATTTGGACAGAAGGAGGAACTTATTATTATGAATATTGGAAATCAAATATCAACAATTCGAAAAGAACAGCAATTAACACAAGAGCAATTTGGGGCGTTATTTCATGTGACACGACAAACAGTTTCAAACTGGGAAAATGAAAAAAAGCAGAACAATGGGAGATGACAATGAAAAGAAGCAGGACAATGGGAGATGAGACCCAATGCCCTGCTTCTAAAAGCGGATTGCTATACTTCAAGGTGAAATTTCTTAGATCTTTGAAAGCACAAAATCCTGTATTTTCTGAAACGATTATTCTACATCTTTCAGTGCAGCCAGATCTTCTTCGCCGGTACGGACTTTTACAACATGCCGTACGTCATATACAAAGATCTTGCCATCGCCGATGTGACCGGTATAGAGACATTTTTTGGCAGTTTCGATGACTTTTTCCACCGGGATATTGCCGCCGATGACTTCTACTTTAACTTTTGGGAGGAGTGTAGCGTCAACTTCGGCACCACGGTATTTTTCGCCGGAACCTTTCTGGATACCGCAGCCCATAACCTGTGTAACGGTCATACCGGTGACACCAAGTTCATTGAGAGCTTTGCGGAGTTTGTCATACCGGGAAAGTTTTACAAGGATAGAAACTTTGTACATGCCGGTTGGATTGGCAGCAACCAGTTCTTCACCGGCTACTTTGACGGCGGCATTTTTCTGTGAATCGCTTGCTTTCGTATAATCAGATTCACCAAGATCTGTATTTTCATTCACATCCATCGTAGCAGTAATATCAGAAATGTTGAATCCGGCATAAGCACTTGCCAGACCATGCTCGTGATAGTCCAAGCCCTCGATTTCGATATCAGCCGGAACACGCAGACCAACAAGTTTGTCGATAACCTTGAAAATAATGGTCATGGTAATGATAACCCAGAGCATAACAGAGGCAACACCGAGCAGCTGGATCAGGAAATAATGGATACCTCCGCCGTAAAACAGACCGCCGTCTGTTGCGAACAGGCCAACACAGAGTGTTCCCATGGCACCGCAGGCACCGTGTACGGAAATGGCACCGACCGGATCATCAATCTTTGCGATGCGGTCAAAGAAATCAACGGATACACACAGCAGGATACCTGCAAATAAACCAATAAAGAATGCACCAACAGGGGAAACCTGATAACATCCGGCTGTGATCGCAACCAGACCGGCAAGGGCACCGTTTAATGTCATGGAAACATCCGGCTTACCGTAACGAACCCAGGTAAAGATCATGGCAGTACAGGTTGCGATAGCAGCGGAAAGGTTTGTGTTCATGTATACCAGACTGGCTTTTGTAAGATCGGCGTCAGTTGACATTGCAGTTGTGCTTGCTCCGTTAAATCCGAACCAGCAGAACCAGAGAATGAAAACAACGAGTGCGGCAACGGTGAGATTATGACCGGGGATTGCTCTTGGTTTTCCGTCCCTGTCATATTTTCCGATACGAGGACCAAGGATTTTTGCACCGATGCATGCGGTGACACCGCCGACCATATGTACGGCAGTACTTCCGGCAAAATCATGGAAGCCAAGCTGAGAAAGCCAGCCGCCGCCCCAGATCCAGTGACCGGAGATCGGATAGACGATCAGAGAGATCATGGCACTATATAAACAGTAAGCTTTGAAATTTGTCCGCTCTGCCATGGAACCGGAAACGATCGTGGCAGATGTTGCACAGAAAACTGTCTGAAAAATGACGAAACACCAGGTCGGCAGAGATCCAAACTGATAACTTCCGCGGATCAGCGGATCGAGTTTTCCGATAAAAGCACCGCTTCCGCCAAACATCAGGCCAAATCCGACCAGCCAGAATGCGGGAGTTCCGATACAGAAATCCATCATATTCTTCATAAGAATATTGCCGGTATTTTTGGCACGCGTAAGTCCGGCCTCACACATTGCAAAACCAGCCTGCATAAAATAAACAAGTGCGGCTCCAAGTAATGTCCAGATGACATCAACAGATGAAAAATTCATAAAAATAACCTCCTTTGCTTATTTTCCCGGTGTGCACATCCCGAAAAACAAAAAAGGCATCAAAACTGAAAATCCATTCAGCTCTGACACCTTCGTCTCTTGTTGGATAAATTATAAGAAAGAAAAATGAAAAATGCAATATCTAAAATAAACGTAATTTGTTTTGAAAAAACAGTAAAAATTGTTAAAAAAATATAAAAATAAAGCAGAATCCATTTTTAGTTCAGAATCGTAATCAAACAGAAACGATACCTGATCCGGAGCATTTATTCATCAAGATCCATTGTTTTGGCCGGAATTCCGTTGACGGTTACATTATCATCCACCGTGATAACAAGACATTTTTTGCCATCCACAATACGTGTCTCCACAAGATCAGCATACTCCGGGCTGACCTGAATTGTGATCAGAGGGGTTTTGATCTCAAAACGTCTGGTGTTTACAAGGTTGGAAGCCATAAGGGAAGTATCTTCACCGACTGCATTGTCATAGGCAGCATCAAAATCAGAAAGCTTTTCATCTTCCACACCGCTTCGCTCCAGAAGCTGCTTTACTTCCCTTTTATCCAGCATGACCGGTTCCGGATCATCTTTGTGTTCCTCCATCAGCATAGTCAGATTGTCATGGATATTTTTGACTGTTTCATAATTACATTCTTCACCGAGAGTGTCGGAAATAACAGCCTGGAATGATTCCTTCTGTTCCCCGGCAGTAAGGGAAGCTTCACAGCCAAACATATTTTCCACAAATTCTGCCTGAAGTTCTTCCGGCTTTTTTGAATAGTAGAGCATCGCATGCAGGTCAGTGCTGCGGTCATGAAATGCCGGGAACAGGAAACCGCGTTCCGGAAGTTCCACGATCCAGTCACGGATACGGTCACGGATGCGGTTTTCCGCTTCGTTGTAGCACAGTCCGGCTTTGGAGAGCCTGACCGGGCAGATACAGCACAGGATGTATTCGTAAACCTCATCGGAGGAATCGAACATCTCTGTATTATCTTTGGCCTTTCCAGGAACATCGTAGGCAGCATGTACGAGAATGATAAAATAATTTTCCGCATTGTAATAATGTTCGATGATCTTGTCATAACATTCATCGACAAGAGCATCATCCGTCAGACGGCTGTTTTTTAAACGCAGCAGAAATTCCTGCTCGCCGCCTTCCGCCTCTGCTTTCAGTGGAAATTCCAGATTCAGCAGATTTTTGCCGATCGTTCCGGAAAGTGTCTTCTTGAAAATTTCAAAATATTTAAACATTTCTTCATCAGAAAGCGAAAGAAATGATTCACGCATCTCCAGACGTTTTTCCTTTTCCGAATCGACATAACAGCCGCAGATTCGGGAAATCGTACAGTTGTCCGGTGTGAATTGCTTCTTTAACTCAGAAATCTCTTTTTTATTCATAGGTATCCTCCCCTGTGGTTTGTCTATATCAATGAGCCATACGTGATTTTTCCGTACTTTGTACTCTCAAAATCACGAAAACATTCGGAATTCGCATATTTACTGCGTAAATAGCTGCACCCTCATGTTTTGGCGGTCCTCACAGACACAAATACGTATGCAAGCATCCGTTTTGTGTCCATTTGTCCCTTGAATCATCAGTATTTTAATATAGACCCGGACAAAAAGCAAGAAATGAAAAATTGCCGTTTCTTATTGACAAACGCAGGATTTTGCCATAAACTGATGAATGAAACAGAGCTGACAGCTCGTTATAGGGGCAAGACGAAGAAAAGGGATAGTACATTTCGGACAATCTACAGAGAGGGGATCACTGGTGCGAGATTCCTGTGCGGAAGAGATGGAACCTGCCTTGGAGTCCTGTATGAAAATACAGCGTAGTTCCGGCGATAACGGAAAATGAGTGAGTACTGTTTTTAACAGTGCTAATCAGGGTGGTACCGCCGAAGAGATGACAAGTCCTTGGTTCCTGCGTTCACGCAGAGACCGGGGCTTTTTTATTAGGTGCCAAAGAGGAGAATTGTGAGAGTACCATGTATGAAACGATTTGTATGGCATCTTCTGGCTTTAATATTTTCAGCAAGAAAAGGAGAAAACGATGGCAAAAGAAAAGAAATTAGTTGAAGCAATCACATCTATGGATGAAGATTTTGCACAGTGGTATACCGATGTGGTAAAAAAAGCAGAGCTGATCGATTATACCAGCGTAAAAGGATGTATGGCGATCAAACCGGCAGGCTATGCAATCTGGGAGAATATCCAGCATGAGCTGGATCGCAGATTCAAAGAGACCGGCGTACAGAATGTATACATGCCGATGCTGATCCCGGAAAGTCTGCTTCAGAAAGAAAAAGATCATGTAGAAGGTTTTGCACCGGAAGTAGCATGGGTAACACACGGAGGACTGGAGCCGCTTCAGGAGCGTATGTGTGTACGTCCAACTTCTGAGACACTGTTCTGCGATTTCTACTCCAGAGATATTCATTCTTACCGTGATCTGCCGAAAGTATACAATCAGTGGTGTTCTGTTATGCGTTGGGAGAAGACAACAAGACCGTTTTTGCGTTCCAGAGAGTTCTTATGGCAGGAAGGACATACCGCACACGCAACAGCAGAAGAAGCAGAAGCACGTACGATCCAGATGCTGAATGTTTATGCAGATTTCTGTGAAGAAGTTCTGGCGATCCCGGTTGTAAAAGGAAGAAAGACCGACAAAGAAAAATTTGCCGGAGCAGAAGCAACTTACACGATTGAATCCCTGATGCACGACGGAAAAGCACTGCAGTCCGGAACAAGCCACAATTTCGGTGATGGATTTGCAAAAGCTTATGATATCCAGTTTACAGACCGTGACAACAAACTGAAATATGTTCACCAGACATCCTGGGGTATGACCACACGTATGATCGGTGCGATCATCATGGTACATGGAGATAACAGCGGTCTGGTGCTGCCGCCGAGAATCGCTCCGGTACAGGTAGATATCATCCCGATCCAGCAGAAAAAGGCAGGCATCCTGGAGAAAGCAGCAGAAGTGGAAGCAACACTGAAAGCGGCTGGATTAAGAGTGAAAACAGATGATACTGACAGAAGCCCGGGATGGAAATTCTCCGAGCAGGAGATGCGTGGTATTCCGGTTCGTGTGGAGATGGGACCAAAAGATATCGAAGCAGGTCAGGCTGTTGTCGTACGCCGTGACACACGTGAAAAGATCACCGTAGCAATTGACGAACTGGCAGCAGAATTGCCGAAGATCCTGGATAGCATGCAGAAAGATATGCTGGAGAGAGCACGCAAACACAGAGATGCACATACTTATGTTGCTCATAACATGGAAGAGTTAAAAGACATTGCAGACAACAAACCAGGATTTATCAAGGCAATGTGGTGCGGTGAACGTGAATGTGAAGATAAATTAAAAGAAGATGCAGGAATCACATCACGCTGTATGCCGTTTGAACAGGAAACCATTTCCGACGTATGCGTATGCTGCGGAAAACCGGCGAAAAAAATGGTATACTGGGGCAAAGCATATTAAAAAATACTGAACGCAGATCAAGAAGCAGCGAAAAAGGCTGTAAATATTCGCTTTAAAACGAAAAGGCCGTAACCTTTCGAAACAAAAATTGTTTTCGAAAGGTTACGGCTGTTTTTGTATCAGATGTGAAATGACTTACGTCTCTGTCATTGCCGGAAGTGTTTGTAAACGTGTGCCAAGTCTCATGTGAAATGGACTTGGACGGACTGTTTTGGGGAGGTGAGAGTTATTTCTCAGGCTTGCGGTATGCGTACACAGCCAGTCCGTCTTTCATGGGAAGTTTCGGAGATCCCTGGATCAGCGGAAGTGCATAATCAATAAATGCCTGAGCAATATCAGTTCCGTCTTTTGTGATCCATTCAACAGGAACCGTCTTTTCCTGATTGCAGATCAGGTTGACATCCTCAAGGCCACATTCCATCACGTATGGTTTGTCAGATTTACGGACAAAGCTGACCATCTTGCCGGTTTCACCGCTGATGGCAGAAGTCACGCCGAAAGCTCCGGCCTGTGCAGCTTCCAGTGCATCCGTTTCAGACTGCAGGAAGGCAGAACATCTCTGATTGACATTCAGCTCGACCGAGCGAACTTTTACACCGAGGCGGTCACGCACCAGATTTTCCAGATATTTGCCGCAGCCGGTCAGCATTTTGTGTCCAAATGCATCGACACCTGCAGAGGCTGCATATTCACAGATAAAGGTGCCATCCTTGTCATGAATGCCTTCGGATACACAGACGATCAGGTTGTTTTTTGTCTTAAAACATTCTTCCAGAGAAGCAAGGAAAGATTCCTGGTCAAAATCCGCCTCCGGCAGATAAATCAGCACCGGGTTGTCCTGCTCGAATTTGCGGGCAAGTACGGATGCTGCGGTCAGCCAGCCGGCATGGCGGCCCATGATCTCAATGATGGTAACAGATTTTGTGTTATAAACGGAAGCGTCCAGTCCGATTTCACAGACGGAAGCAGCCACATATTTTGCGGCACTGCCGAATCCCGGTGTGTGGTCGGTGAGGATCAGGTCGTTGTCGATCGTTTTCGGAATACCCATGATACGTACATCAATGTTGTGGGCAGCAGCATAGCGGGAAAGCTTGCTGACCGTATCCATAGAATCGTTTCCTCCTATATAAAAGAAGTAACCGATGTTCATCTCTTCAAATTTCTGAAACAGCAGAGGATAGATCGCATCATTTAAATCATCCGGAAGTTTGAAACGGCAGGAACCAAGGTAAGCCCCTGGAGTTGTACGCAGAGCTTCCAGTGTATCGTTATCCAGTTCTTTCATATCCATAAAGCGTCCGTCTAAAAATCCCTGGATGCCGTTGATCATGCCGTAGACATGTTCAATCTCTTCGCTGCGGTTAAAACCTTCACGGATCACACCGTAAAGACTGCTGTTGATAACGGCGGTCGGTCCGCCGGACTGTCCTACAATTAAATTTTTCACAAGTTAAGCTCCTTTCAGCTTCTTTTTGGCATTCCTTTCTATTTTACTACATTTCCTGAAAAAAAACTATTATGAATCGCGGGAAATTCTAAAAATAATTTTCTCTGTTTCATCCATTACTTTTTCAGAATATTTTTGGAAATATTCAGGAAAAGTCAAAGAAACCGACCGAAAAATTTACGGAATCTCGTACAAACGAGGTAAAAACATAAAAAATAATTGACAAGCACAAAACCCGGCGGTATTATAGAACACAAGATTTTTTATTAAAATATAATAAAGATAAAAAATCTGTAAAGTGAAGTTTTAGAAGGAGGAAAAATATTATGAAAAAATTCACAAGATTTTTTGCTACCGTTGCAGCAGTCTCTATGGTAGCTGCTTCTTTGGCAGGATGTGGAAGTAAATCTGACAACACAGCAAGCACAGACACAACTGCTGATTCAGCAACAGCAGGTGATACACTGAAGATTGGCGGAATCGGACCGATCACCGGAGGAGCAGCCGTATATGGACTGGCTGTTAAAAATGCAGCAGAGCTGGCAGTAAAAGAGATCAACGAAGCAGGCGGTATCAATGGCATGCAGGTTGAATTTAAATTTGAAGATGATGAGCATGATGCAGAGAAATCGGTAAACGCTTACAACTCTCTGAAAGACTGGGGTATGCAGATGCTGATGGGTACTGTTACATCCACACCTTGTACAGCAGTTGTTGAAAAAACACATGAAGACAATATGTTCCAGCTGACACCGTCAGGTTCCGCTGTTGAATCTATTAAATATGACAATGCGTTCCGTGTATGCTTTTCTGACCCGGGTCAGGGTACTGCATCTGCAAAATACATCGGTGAGAATAAACTGGCATCAAAAGTAGCCGTTATTTACAACAGCTCGGATGTATATTCTTCCGGTATTTATCAGAAATTTGCAGAAGAGGCAAAAAATCAGGACTTCGAAGTTGTTTCTGCTGAAGCATTTACCGAAGACAGCAAGACAGACTTCTCTGTACAGCTGCAGAAAGCAAAAGATGCAGGTGCTGATATGGTATTCCTGCCGATCTACTACACAGAAGCTTCTCTGATCCTGACACAGGCAAACTCCATGGGTTATGCTCCGACATTCTTCGGATGTGACGGTCTGGATGGTCTGCTGGCAGTTAAGAACTTCGATACAAAACTGGCTGATGGCGTTATGCTTCTGACACCGTTTGCAGCTGATGCAGATGATGAAAAGACACAGGCATTTGTTTCTGCTTACAAAGAAGCTTACGGCGATACACCGAACCAGTTCGCAGCGGATACTTACGATGCAATCTATATCATGAAAGCAGCAGCAGAAAAAGCAGGTGTGACAGCTGATATGAGCGTAAGCGACATCTGTGATGCAATGAAAACTGCCATGACAGAGATCAGCTACGATGGTCTGACCGGTGAAGGTATGACCTGGACAGCAGACGGTGAGCCGGACAAGGCACCAAAAGCTGTCGTGATCAAAGATGGTGCTTACGTAGCAATGTAATGATGCCGGTGTCGATTGTGGGAGTGCGAAGCACGGAACATCCACAGGCATCTCAGGTGGGGATTTTTACCCCCCAACATCATCGTAATAAAAATGAAGAGGCACTTACAGTTCGGTAAGGAAGCCCAGAGGAGGGCTGCCATGGGCAGCCCTTTTTCCTGTTATAAGCGAATCCTATTGAATAAGTAGGCAAACACAGAAAACAGCCATACACAGATATCAAAGGTAGACTTGTAAAGTCTGTTTTTGATATCTGTGTGGTATTCTTATTTTTAAGAAAACGATGGTTATATTAAAAATACGACAAGGGGTGTGCGTATGAGTTTTATTTCTTATCTGATCAACGGTATCAGCCTTGGAAGTGTCTATGCAATCATAGCACTTGGCTATACAATGGTATACGGTATCGCAAAGATGCTGAATTTTGCACATGGTGATATCATCATGGTAGGCGGTTATGCAGCTTTTATCTCCATGAATTCTTTAGGCGTGAATCCAATTCTGGCAGTTATATTATCGGTTGTCATCTGTACGATTCTCGGACTGGTTATTGAGCGTGTTGCTTACCGTCCGCTTCGAAATGCATCTTCACCGCTGGCTGTTCTGATCACAGCAATCGGTGTCAGCTATCTGCTTCAGAACCTTGCACTTCTGATGTTCGGTGCAGATACAAAATCTTTTACATCTGTCGTAACAGTTCCGGCAGTTGTGCTGGCAGACGGAAAACTGACGATCTCCGGTGAGACGATCGTTACCGTTCTTGCATGCATGATCATCATGATCGGTCTGACACTGTTCATCAACAAGACAAAAGCAGGTCAGGCAATGCTGGCAGTTTCGGAAGACCGGGGTGCTGCACAGCTGATGGGCATCAATGTAAATGGAACGATTGCCCTTACCTTTGCAATCGGTTCTGCACTGGCAGCAATCGCAGCGGTTCTGCTGTGTTCTGCTTATCCTTCTCTGACACCGTACACCGGAGCCATGCCTGGTATCAAAGCATTCGTAGCCGCTGTATTTGGCGGTATCGGATCGATTCCGGGAGCATTGATCGGAGGTATTTTGCTTGGTATTATTGAAATTCTCGGCAAAGCATATATTTCCTCTCAGATGGCAGATGCGATCGTATTCGGAGTTCTGATCGTTGTACTTCTGGTAAAACCAAGCGGATTGCTTGGAAAGCAGATTCAGGAGAAAGTGTAGGTGGCAGCGATGAAAAAATTAAAATTAAACAAAACGACAAAAAACAATCTGATCACATACGGAATCGTCATCCTCGCTTATATCATCGTAGAAGCAATGCTGGCAGGAGGTCAGATCTCCAGTCTGATGAAGGGACTTTTAGTTCCGCTCTGTGTTTATGTGATCCTGGCTGTATCGTTAAACCTTGTGGTAGGTATTTTAGGTGAGCTGAGCCTTGGACATGCAGGATTTATGTGTGTGGGTGCATTCTCCAGTGCATTCTTCTCAAAATGCACCGCAGGAATGATGCCGGATGGAGTTCGCTTCTTCCTGGCACTGCTGATCGGAGCTGCTGTTGCGGCTCTGTTCGGACTGCTCATCGGGATCCCGGTACTGCGACTGAAAGGTGACTATCTGGCGATCGTTACCCTGGCATTTGGTGAGATCATCAAGAACCTGATCAACGTATTCTTTATCGGAAAAGATGCAAATGGTTTTCATTTTTCCATGAAGGATGCCATGTCGCTGAACATGGACGGAGGAGATGTTATCATTAACGGACCACAGGGAATCACCGGAACGCCAAATGATTCTACGTTTACCATTGGCGTGATCCTGGTACTGATCACACTGGTTATCGTACTGCATCTGATCAATTCCAGAGACGGACGTGCGATCATGTCTATCCGTGACAACCGTATCGCAGCTGAGTCTGTCGGTATCAATATTACAAAATACAAACTGATGGCATTTATTATTTCAGCAGCCCTTGCCGGAGTTGCCGGTGTTCTGTATGCACATAACCTGGCTACCCTGACTGCACTGCCGAAAAACTTTGGTTATAACCAGTCGATCATGATCCTGGTATTTGTTGTACTTGGCGGTATCGGAAGCACAAGAGGTTCTATGATCGCAGCCGTTGTACTGACACTGCTTCCGGAGCTTCTGCGCGGACTGAATGACTACCGTATGCTGATCTATGCAATCGTCCTGATCGTGATGATGCTTCTGAACTGGAGCCCGAAAGCACTGGAAATGAGAGAACGTTATTCACCGAAGCGTCTGCTTGCAAAGAGAAAAGAAGCAAAGGAGGCGAAATAATATGGAGAACATGTTAGAGGTAAAGAATCTGAGCATTTCATTCGGAGGATTGCGTGCCGTATCCGAATTTGATATGAATATCGGGAAAGGTCAGCTCTATGGCCTGATCGGACCGAACGGTGCCGGAAAAACAACCATATTTAACTTGCTGACAGGTGTTTACAAACCGGATGAAGGTATTGTAAAATTAGATGGACAGGACATTACCGGAAAGAAGACCATTGATATCAACAAAGCAGGTATCGCCCGTACTTTCCAGAATATCCGCCTGTTCTCACAGATGTCCGTACTGGACAATGTAAAAGTAGGACTGCACAATCATCATCACTACAATACGCTCGAAGGGATTCTGCGTCTGCCGCATTACCGTAAGGTGGAAAAAGAGATGAATGAACGTGCGATGGAGCTTTTGAAAGTGTTCGACCTTGAGAAGGATGCCGAATATCTGGCTTCTAACCTGCCATATGGACAGCAGAGAAAACTGGAGATCGCCAGAGCACTTGCAACTGATCCGAAGCTTCTGCTTCTGGATGAGCCGGCAGCCGGCATGAATCCGAACGAGACAAAAGAACTGATGGAAACGATCAGCTTTGTGCGTGATCATTTTAATATGACAATCCTTCTGATCGAACACGACATGAAACTGGTTTCCGGTATCTGTGAAGAGCTGACCGTACTGAATTTCGGAAAAGTACTGGCACAGGGACCGACTGCGGAAGTACTGAATGATCCGCAGGTTATCACAGCATATCTGGGAGAATAGGAGGAAATGGACTTATGGCAATGCTTGAGGTAAAAGATCTGAATGTATATTACGGTATGATTCAGGCGATCAAGGGGATTTCCTTTGAAGTAAATCAGGGAGAAGTCATCGCACTGATCGGTGCCAACGGAGCCGGAAAGACTACAACACTTCATGCAGTCACAGGGCTGACACCGGTGAAATCAGGTCATATTTTCTTCGAAGGAAAAGATATTACAAAAGTGCCGGCTCACAAGATCGTTTCTATGGGAATGGCACACGTTCCGGAGGGACGACGCGTATTTGCACAACTCAGTGTTTATCAGAACCTGAAAATGGGTGCTTATACACGAAAAGACAAAGACGAGATCAGGCAGACACTTGATATGGTATATGAGCATTTCCCGCGTCTGGAAGAACGTAAGAACCAGATGGCAGGTACGCTTTCCGGTGGTGAACAGCAGATGCTTGCAATGGGACGTGCACTGATGTCTCATCCGAAGATCATCCTTATGGATGAACCGTCTATGGGACTTTCACCGATTTTTGTAAATGAGATTTTCGAAATTATCAAGAAAGTCAGTGCAGCCGGCACGACCGTACTTCTGGTAGAGCAGAATGCAAAGAAAGCACTCTCCATCGCAGACAGAGCATATGTCCTGGAAACAGGCAAAATTATCTTACAGGGTGATGCAGACAAGCTGTTAAATGACGAGTCTGTCAAGAAAGCATACCTTGGAGAATAAAAGGGGGTTTGTGCTATGGGAAAACTGATCGTTACGATCGCAAGACAGTATGGAAGCGGTGGAAAAACCATCGGTCAGATGCTGGCAGAAAATCTGGGTGTAAACTGTTATAACAGAGAAATTCTGCGTATGGCATCCGATGACAGCGGAATCAAAGAAGAGCTGTTCAATCAGGCAGATGAAAAACTTCGCAATAATCCGCTCTTTGGAAATTCCACAAGAATCTACAAAGGCGGGCTGATCCAGCCAGATCATGGCGGATTTGTCTCCGCAGACAATCTCTTTAATTATCAGGCAAAAGTGATCAAAGAACTGGCAGAGAAAGAGTCCTGTGTATTTATCGGACGCTGTGCAGACTTTGTTCTCAAAGACCGCCCGGATGTGATGAGCGTCTTTATCCATGCACCGCAGGATTACTGCCTGGCACGTGGTATGGAACGCAACTCCATGACGGAAAAAGAGATGGAAAGATTTATAGCAAAGACAGACAAGTATCGAGGTGATTTCTATCATTATTATACCGGACGCACCTGGAACGATGCAAGAAATTACGATCTGTGTCTGGACAGCAGCAAGCTTGGATTTGACAAATGCGTAGAAGCAATCAAGGCATACGCAAAAGTAAGATTTGGCGAAGATATTTTTGAATAAGCGTCCAGCAATGCAGCAAGTATCAGGAGCAGATGTGAGATACTTGCATAAATAAAGCAAGAATGCGGCAGGGAGAGGAAACTTTCTCTGTCGTTTTTGTATCTTAGCTGAAGAAGACTTTTTATAGCGATTCTGTCAGGTAAATGTCAGCAGAGTTGACCAGAATTGCATGCCAGATCTCATATGCGTTCGACTTAAAAAGAAGCAGGCAACAAACAGGTGTGTTTGAGTCAAATTTATGGGGAGAGGATAATATGACACTACGAGAAGAAGCAGATAAAATCATAAAAGAAGCGATCACAAAAGTACTGCCAGATGAGGCAGTGAAACAGGCACTGAAAAACAGAAAACCGGTAAAAGGAAAACTTTACCTTGTGGCGGTTGGAAAAGCAGCCTGGCAGATGACAAATGCAGCCGCAAACATCCTGAATGGACAGATTGAGAAAGGGATTGTGATCACGAAATACGGACATATTCAGGGAGACATTCCGGGGATCGAATGTTTTGAAGCAGGACATCCGGTTCCGGATACAAATACCTTTGCGGCCACACAGAAAGTGATCGAGCTGACAGAAGAATTGCAGGCAGACGATCAGGTATTATTTCTGCTTTCCGGAGGCGGCTCCGCCCTTTTTGAAAAACCATTGATAAGTACAGAAGAATTATCGGATATAACAAAGCAGCTGCTTGCATGCGGGGCAGATATTGTAGAAATGAACACCATACGGAAAAGACTGTCCGCAGTCAAAGGCGGAAAATTTGCCGGACTCTGTGAACCGGCAGCCATATTTGCGATTGTACTGAGCGATATCGTCGGAGATCCGCTTGATATGATCGCATCCGGACCGGCATATGCAGACTCTTCGACCGCATCCGATGCAATCGCAATCGTTGAAAAATATCACTTAAAACTCAGCGAGAAGGCAAGAACATTACTGGAGATGAAAACACCAAAAGCAGTAACAAATGTGGAAACCAGGATCACCGGAAGCGTCAGAAATCTGTGCCTGGCAGCAAAAGAAGCCTGCGAAAAACTTGGCTACGAAAGCATGATCCTCACAGATGCCCTGCAGTGTGAGGCAAAAGAAGCAGGAGCATTTTTAGCAGCGATCGCAAAAACACATCAAAATACAGAAAAAAGTCTTGCTTTTATCGCGGGAGGCGAGACGATCGTCCACGTGACAGGAAAAGGACTCGGCGGACGCAACCAGGAGCTGGCACTTGCGGCGGCAGAAGGACTGGCTGCATGCAGAAATACTGCCATTTTCAGCGTCGGAAGCGACGGAACTGACGGACCGACCGATGCAGCCGGAGGATATTGCGATGAAAACACAAAAGAAAAACTGCAGCAGGAAGGAATGGACGTTTATGAAGTGCTGAAAGAGAATGATACCTACCATGCACTGAAAAAGACAGGAGGACTGATCATTACCGGAGCAACCGGGACAAATGTAAACGATGTGGCAGTGGTGCTGATACGACGGAGATTCTTGTGATAATCAGCTTTTCACTCGGGAAGGCTCCCCTTTTTGGGAACCTTCCGAAAACTGGAGTTCACACTTCTTTTTGCCCTTCGGATAAGAAGCGTCCCTCGCTCTAAAGAGCTCGGTCAATTTTTATTTTGCTACTTATTGCCAATCCATTGTTTTGCGATTTCGACATTTACTTGCAGTGCCGAAGCAATTTGCTCAACCGGAACGTGAAGTTCTGCAAAAGCAATAGCAGCATCCTTTTTTGCAGTATCGATGCCGTTATTAAATCCAGCAGCTACACCAGCTTCATACTCAGCTTTTCTGAGTTTGCGTTCTTCCTCTTCTTTGTCGTATTCGAATATACTCATCGAGATCACCTCCGATTTATTTGCACGAAGAAATTCGGAAAGAATGTCGTTACGGATACATTCATCAACCGCCAGCTTAACTGCTTCGTTCAAATCCAATTCCTTCGCATATTTACGGACACAATTTACATACTGTGCATATTCTCTTAAAGTTTTGCATTGTTCCATCAGCTCTTTATTAAGCCCTTCATTGATGTTTATTGTCAGTACTTCCAGCTCCAGTTTCGGTTCGCCGGACAGATTTTCGAAAGATTCTGACAAATGGTTTAACCAATGGTCTTTCTTTTTTTCAGTTCCATTATAAAATACAATAAACTGTGGTGCCGGGATTTTCAGCAGTGTGGAAGAGTAAAGTGATTTATGATCGACTAATTTTTGATATTCGCTGGAAATATAGAATAAATCCCGCAGCGGCATATTTGGGTTATAAGTAGACTGATGTTCATATAGAAATAAGTCAGTTCCAATAATGAAAGCCAGATCATTTTTCATTCCCATATAAATAGCATTTTCCAGTGTGACGATTTTCAGTTTTTCTGGATCATCATAATGAGAACCGCTGACTGCATTATAAAGCGACAATAAATTCTTCCGGTCAGAAAACAGCATGCGAAATACCGTATCCTTGTAATTACGATTTGCAGTTGCTTGTTCTTTTTGAGCCATAGGCAGTACCTCCTTATGCAGGAGTGTACCAAAATGCGACGGCCATACGGTTTATACTCTTTTTCACAGTTTGAAACTCCTGCTTTTTAAATTGATTTGTTTGATTGAAAAGCATGAATTTCTGAAGTGTGAATTAGAAAATATAGATGGCAGGATGCCAAGAACGTTAAGAAATATGCTTTGAAAATATATTACCACATAGCTCTCATTATTTCAATATGTTTTAAAAAGATAATTAAAGTCAACATAAGCAATAAGATTCCAACGACTGTATAGAAAAACAGATACAAATTTTTACTTTGCAACATAGTATAGAAACAAAATACAGAAAGCAGCATTTTATGAATGATCAGAAGCTTGAAAATCTTCTAAATCTTGCACTGGATGCTACAGATGCAGAACGGGAAAAATCTTTAAACATGAATTTCGGGTATGACAGGCAGAATCGGATTTGGGAGCTGATCGTGCGATATCACGGTGATCTTTCCGGGGTTGGGGAGCGGACAAAAGAGATTATCCTGTTATCCGGCGGCTATGCGATCATTACGGCAGAAGAGAGCGAGATTGACTGGATTTCCTCGCAGCCGGAAGTCGAATACATCGAAAAGCCGAAAAGACTGTTTTTTTCAGCAGCACAGGGCCGAAGTGCCTCCTGTATCAATCCACTTCAGACCGGGGCATTTGATCTGAGAGGCCAGGGCGTTTTGGTGGCGGTGATCGATTCCGGCGTAGACTATTTTCATCCGGATTTTCGAAATGAAGACGGCACGACCAGGATCGTGGCACTTTGGGATCAGACAATCCCAAAATCAAAAAGAAATGATGGAATGGAGACAGATACAACAAGCGAAGGAGAAAATAGATCGGAAGAAGGGACAGAAGATACAGGAAAAATCAAAGAAGGAACCGGCGAAGAAATCCGGGGTGTGGAATATACAAAAGAGCAGATTGATGAGGCACTTGCTGCCGGAAACAGAGAAGCAGGATATCGCATCGTTCCGTCAAGAGATCTGAGCGGACATGGAACGGAAGTACTTGGTATCGCAGCCGGAAATGGTCAGGCATCCGGCGGACAGTACCGTGGTGTGGCATCGAAGAGCGATATTCTGGTCGTGAAAATCGGAACAGCCGGTTCAGAGTTTGCCGGAACCGTAGAACTGATGCTGGCACTGGACTACGTGATCAGAAAAGCGATGGAACTTGGGAAGCCTGTTGCGATCAACCTGAGCTTTGGAAATGTATATGGCTCGCATGTGCCATATACCAGAGGCATTCTTGGATTAAACAGAAGTTAAAAAACAATTCTGCAGCTTAACAACAATTTAATGAAAATGGCAGAATCTGTCTGTTACAATACAAGTAACGAAAGCTTTCGAATCTGAAACGGAGAAAAGACTATGCAGATGAAAGAGGTTATAAGATCAAAGCGAGAAGAGTGCGGTTATACGCAAGAGCAGGTTACGTTCTTTCGAGAAAATAAAAATTGACCGTTGGTTTCCCGGCAGGTGTAAAGAACTGAAATGCCGCACATTTTAAAATAGTGTTTGCAAAAGAATAGTATTGCATGTGCAAATGAACGAATTCCCCGAAGGGCACGTAAAAGTGCCTTCTTGGGAATTGTTCATTTTGCACATTGCTGTACGTTTTTGAACAGCCATAGTTTTTAAAAACACTTCATGTCATATTTTACACGCTGGCAGGAAACAGCCTTTTGCCACGCTGGTGCACGCAGAAAGTTTTTAGAATCAAAACGTTCCGCATCAAGATAGTAAAAAGAGTGGATGCTGTTTTTTCTTTCCATGCAACAAAAGGAATGTGAAGTGCAGAATTGTGCCAGACAACAAAAAGACAGAGGCATAGTGACGGTAGCAAGTTTCCGTTACTCTATCTCTGTCTTTTTCTGTTCTGTGTTTTGTAATTTGGCCTGAAGGACTGTTCCGCTTAAGCGACACCGGGCAAGCCAGGAGCTTTTAGCAATGTGCAGACGAACTGCATTGTAAAACATGGTGCGTAAAATAATACAGCCATGATGAATTCGAAAACAAATCGCTCTGACGGTAGCAAGGCTTCCGTCGTAAGGTTTGCGATGCTGCCGCCCCAAAGAGCCGCTGTCTGAGCCTCGAAGAGGCGAGTTTAGGCGAAGGGCGGCTAACAGGCGAGCGAACCGAACAGGAAACGTAGCGTGTCAGGAGATTGTTTTCGAATCATCATGGCGTCATATTTTTTTAAATCATTTCTATGGCGTTCATTTGCACATTCTAAAACCTCCGCAGATTTTGATTTACACAAAAGCGGCACGCAAATTTCTTCGCGTGCCGTTTTCTTATGCTTTCAGATTATACTTTTTACAGTAGCATCTTACTTTTGTTTTTATTTTTCTGCTGCTGTCTGCAGAATCAGTGCTGCGTCCAGGGTATCTGCCACGCCATCGCCGTTTACATCTGCACTTGCTGTTGCGTCTGCATCCAGGCTTGTAAGTTCTGCACTTGCTGCCAGGACAGATACGCTGTCGCTTGTTGTGACTGCACCGTCGCCGTTTACGTCGCCGAGGAGGCGAGCTGCTGCGATCTTCAGTGTCAGGCTCTTAACTGCTGCATTGATCTCACTCTGTACTGCATCTGCATTGTCATATACATTCTGTGCATCTGCTTTTACGGTTGCCAGTCCGTCGATCGTGGATGCTACGTACGCATCTGTATCTGCAAGGATTGCATCTGCTTTTTCCAGCATAGCTTTCAGGGCTGCTTTGTTGCCTTTCATTTCAAGGTTTGTGATCGCATCGATCAGGTCTTCGTATGCACCTGCGATTGCTGCTTCGTCACCGTTTTCCAGGGCATCTTTTGCTTTGCTGATCGCATCGTTCAGTTTAGCGATGGAATCACTTGTGTACTTGCCGTCTGTCAGTTTTTCTGCTGCGTCTACGAGTTTCTTCAGGGAAGCTCTGTCTGCCTTTTCTGCCAGTTTGGACAGTTCAGCCAGAACTGTGTCTGCTGCTGCATCGATTTCAGACTGACTTGCATCTTTATTTGCCAGAACTGCTTTTCCTGCGTCTGCTGCTGCTTTCAGTGCATCTACGGATTCATAGTTATCTGCATCTGCAAGGATTGCTTCTGCTGCTTCGATCGCTGTCTCAAGGTGCAGAGTCTGTACGCCGTATTCCAGGTTTCCAAGTGCTTCGATGATGCCGTTTACTGCCGCATCGATTTCAGACTGACTTGCGTCTGCTTTTGCTACTACGTCTTTTGCTGCTGCTACTGCATCTTCCAGTGCTTTCCAGCTGTCTGCTGTATACTCGGAAGAATCAAGGTCTTTTACGGTGTTGATCAGTTTCTGCAGGCCTTTGTCTGCAAGTGTGCTCTGTACAGCGTCTTTTGAATGGGAAGTGATATCTTTCAGGATATCTGCATATTTTTCATTCAGGGACTCTGCTGTGAAACCGTGTTCTTTTGCAAACTCTGTAGAATTCATTACAAAGTTACAGATGTTGATGGCTGCTTTCTGAAGGTCACCAAGAGAGATCACCTGTTTATTTGTCTGTCCATCTTTGTTGCTGTTTACCTTGTAGCTGACCGTTGTCTGTTTTGTTGTTGTACCTGTCCACCAGTTACGTACATCTTTTACTTTATATGTTGCATATCCATCTTCGATTGCTTTCCATGCTTCATCACACAGAAGGCTGTGATCTGCATCTGCATCACCGTTCACGGTTGTAGACTGTACTTCTGTACCTTCTTTATTCAGTTCATATCCGCCGAAGTTCGGAACGTCTTTTGTAATAACCGGGAGATTCGGATCTGTCTGATCCTGATAGCTGATGGTTGTCATATTTACATAGCCTTTTCCGTTCCAGTCCGGATCAGATTTGAAGCCTCTGATGATCTGAGCTGCACCTTTGCCAGGGCAGACAAGGTCGTTGCCTGCATGCATTTCATACATCGGTACGGACTGTCCACCGCCCCAGTCTGTCATGATCATTCCCTGGAATCCCCATTCGTCTCTTGCGAATGCGGTACACAGATCATAATCATCGGCTGCCGGTCTGCCGTTGTTCTGGTTGTAAGAGGTCATGATCGCCATCGGCTGTGCCTGTTTTACAACTGCTTCAAAACCTTTGAGGTAGATTTCACGGATTGCTCTTTCAGAAACTGTGTTATTTTCGCTGTTTCTGTTTGTTTCCTGAGAGTTCAGTGCATAATGTTTGATCGTAACGCCAACACCTTTATTGGACTGTACGCCAAGGGTTGCAGCTGTACCGGTAATACCTACAACTACCGGATCCTCTGAATAGTACTCAAAGTTACGTCCGCACAGTGCGTTTCTGTGGATGTTCATACCAGGTGCCAGCCAGCATCCGATACCGAACTCTTCCATCTCTTCGCCAACGCCTTCGCCGTAAGCGTAGATCTGATCGGTATCCCAGGTCTGTGCAAGCAGTGTACCGATCGGCCATGCGGTTGCATACTGGTAATAGGTCTGATCGCCATCTTTGTATTTCTGTGTAATACGAAGACCTGCAGGTCCGTCAGACAGGTTTACAGGGGTGATGCCTTTTGCATCGTTTCTCCAGCTAGATCCTGCCACACCTTTAACGGTTGCATCACCTGAATGACCGTTCACCAGTTCTGCCAGTTCTTCCAGTGACAGTGCAGATACAAACTGTTCAATACTGAGCTTCTTAAGTTTAACGTCCATCAGCGTCGCTTTGCTGAAGTCACCGTCAAATTTCTTAACATGCTCTTTGTAAGATACTGTGTAATCGGAGCTGTTTGCATTTCCTTTTTCAACACGGCTGATCTCGCCTGTTGCTCCGTCTTTGTTTTCTGCGATCAGATATTCTGTCTGCGTTGTATTCGATACGTATACATCGACATCTTCGTTTTCTTTGATGATTTTCGGTGCTTTGTAACCTGTGAAATCAACTGCGATCGTGGATGCTGCTGCGATCTCATCTGCTTCACCGTCGTATGTGATCGGTGTTGCACCTTCGGTTGTCATCGGCTCGAGTGTCGGATATTTCTCATCATCTGCAACGTTCGGATTATCTTTTACCGGAACCATCAGATTGCTGTACTGTTCTGTGATCGTATCTTCCGCTACGCTGATCTTGCCTGCTACATGTGTGTTTCTGGAAGAATTACCGACACGGATGATGTAATCGCCGTCCTCCATCACGTATGCTGCCTTGTCTGTATCGTAAGATCCCATCTCTGTTGTATCGTATGTGATCGTCAGTACCTGAGATTCACCAGGTGCCAGCTCGTCTGTCTTTGCATATCCTGCCAGTTCCTGATACGGTTTGTCCAGTTTGCCGTCCGGGGCTGAGAAGTAAACTTCTGCTACTTCTTTACCGGATACGGAACCTGTATTTTTCACTTTAACCTTAACGGTTACTTTGTCTTTGTCTGCTGTTACAGACTGTGTCTGCATTGCGAATGTAGTATAAGATCCGCCATAACCAAATTCATAGGAAACATCTTTGCCGAACGTATCATAATAACGATATCCTACGAAAATATCATCGTTGTACAATTCCTGTGCATTATTTTTATCCTCGTTTGCAAATCCTGCACTGGATGGGTTGTCATCAAAATTAACCGGCCAGGTATCTGTTAATTTACCGGATGGATTTACGGTACCGTTTAATACTTCTACCAGTGCATCACCGCCGGTCATACCTGCCTGAGACATCAGGAGCATGGAATCCAGCCCATTGATCTCACTGAAGAACTTAGTATCAATGATTCCGCCTACGTTCAGGACAACAACTACGTTATCAAATGTTTTTCCAAGCAGTTCCAGATTGGCCCGCTCATCATCCGATAAGAGATAATCACCTTTTCCGGAAGAACGGTCTGATCCTTCACCTGAGTTACGTGCAATAACATAAATCGCAGTATCTGTCTGTTCTGCCGCTGCTTTGATCTGATCTGCCGCACCTTCTGTCTGTTCATAAACCGGTTCATTCACCCATTTAAATCCCCAGCCCTGACTTGTGCCGCCGCCGTTTGCTGTCCAGAGCTCATGCATCTGGTTTACAAAATCTGCATTTACGATATTATATCCGGCATTTTCAAAACCCTGCTGTACGGTAACATTGTCACGCTGGTTTACAGCACCGGAACCGGTACCGCCTTTGATGGTGTTGTAAACACCCTGTCCGAACAGTGCTACTTTTGTTCCCTTCTTTGCTGAAATCGGCAGTGAGTTGTTCTTGTTTTCCATCAGGACCATGCCCTGTGCTGCGATGTTTTTAGCCGCGGTCTTATGGTCAATCTCACGCTGGCTGATATCCGGGTTTGTTGTAGCTGCCATCGCTGTCATGCTTCCGCCTAAGAGCATCGAAGCGGACAATGTGACTGCTATCACTTTTTTTGAAGTTTTCTTCATTCTTTTTCCTCCTTTACTGCTTTACTGCTTTCTTGTTATGTTTTTCGCTTTCCGATGTTGATATTCCATCAACATTTTCTCGTGTGATTTTATTTTATATAACTTTTTTATGATTTTCCATGTAATATTATACGTTTTTCTTGTAAATTTTTATGTTTCCCGTTAGTCCTCTGTTTTTAATCGTTATTTTGAATAAAATATGGTATGTATTTTCTTGTTTTATATATTTTTTATATATTTTCCATATTTTTTGATACAACAGATACACTATCTGTTCGCACTTCCGGTACATCGCAGGTATATTGCACTCCCACTAAGACAAAAAATGCACTCACATCTGTCTCTCGATGCAAGTGCACTTCCTGTTTTAAAAATTTCGTATTGGCTTTTATTTCTTTTTCTTTCTGGACCATACATATCCGCCAATCAGCACGATCAGTGCGATCACTGCGATGATAAGTGGTCTTAAAACATTGGTGTTATCTCCTGTTTTTGCGGATGTAACCGTGCTGCTTCCGCTCTGGGTTCCCGCAGTACTGCTGCTTCCGGAAGATGTTCCGCCGAAGGTGCTGCTGCCACCGGAGGTATTGCTGTTTCCGGAAGGTGCCTCGGTCTGGATACCGGAGCCGCCCTGGTTATCCGATCCACTTCCGTTTCCGTTGTTTCCATTATTGGATGCTGTCTCGGTCTGTGGTTCTGTGGAGGAATCATTTCCGCCATTGTTGTTTCCGTTATTGTTGCTCTGTCTTCCCACCGCTGCGTTCAGCGGTACATCGGTCACGGCAACGGCTGCATTGTTATTCTGCAGTTCTTCCGTCTTTGCGGAAACCGTTACGCTGTCACCGTCTTTAACCGAATCCTGTACCTGGAAAGTCATTTCAAAAAGTGTTCCGTTTGTATCCAGTTCTGTAGAGGATGCAAATACAAACACTGCTTCTCCTTCGGATTTATTGCCACTGACCGGATCGTTGATGTCGGTCAGAACGCCATTCATCATGGAGCCTGCTTCCGTTGATACCAGCTTCAGCTGTGAGCTGTCATACGTCACACGGATCTTGCCGTTTGTAATTTTCGTATCGCCGCTGATATCAAGGGTAACTTTCCACGCATCACTTCCTGCCTGAAGTGTGTCACCGTTTACCGTTACGGTTGCCCCCTCAGCTGCGGATACATTCTGATGCAGGCACAGGATTGCTGCTGCAAACAGCATCATCGCACATAATACTTTTTTCATGGTTTGTTTTGCCTCCTCTGGACTGCATTATTTTACACGGACAGCTTTTTTATAGCCAAATTTTCCGTAATGTTTCTTACCGTCAATGATCTTGTAGGAACGGATTCTTACATAATATTTTGCTCTGCCCTTTCCTTTTACCTTGACTGTCTTTTTCACTTTTGTGTTTTTCTTGATGTTGACGATCTTTACTTTCCTGGTAAACTGTTTGTCGCGTGCAATCTTGATCTGGTAGCCGTCTGCCTGTTTCTTTTTGGACCAGCAAAGGGATACTTTCTTTCTGGAATCTGAAACTGCTTTTTTGATCCTTGGCGGTCTCGGTGCTATGTAGAAGGTCATCGTCTTGCTTCCTTCGTATTCTCCGATACCTTTGATCGTAACGCTTGCTTTTCCGATCTTTTTATTCTTTTTGTAAGTCAGTGCATAATCTTTGGCTTCTGTCAGTGTTTTTCCCTTATACTGGATCGTCACACCCGGACGAACGGCTCTTCCTGTGTAAGTCTGATCTTCGATTTCGGCGATCTGTGTAGCATTCAGGCTGATCTTCTTTTCCGGTGTTGGTGTCGGCTCAATCTTGTCGATCACTTCGCTTCTGTACTGAAGATCTTTGATGCTGACATTAATATCCGATCCGCTTGTTTTGTTCCACTCTTCTGCTTTCAGGTTCAGACCTGTATCTTTGAGATCAAGTTTCTCACTTGCGGAGAATGTCATGGTCACCAGATTGCCGCTGACTTCCTGCTCTCTGGAAGAAGCAAATACAAACACGATCTCACCTTCTGCTTTGTTTCCGTCGATCGGATCGTTGATAACCGTCTGAAAATTACCTTTTTTCAGTCCATCTCCTGCCTCTGTCTTTACCAGATGCAGTTTGTCGGCTGCGTATGTAATCCTTAATTTTCCGTTGCTGATCTTGCCCACGTTCTCTGCTTTACAGGAAACGGTCACGATACCACTCTTTGCCTGAACGGCATCCAGATAAATTCTGGCGGTATCTGCTGCCCTCACAGCTCCAACGTTCAGTGTCAGAATCAAAAACATCGCCAATACTACAGAAAAAATCTTACTTTTCTTCATTCTTTTTACCTCCTTTTTGATTTCGATTCCTTTCTGTGCCTTAGTGAATCTATTTTATCTGATTTCTCGGTAAATTTCCATAGATTTTTATTAGATTTGGTTGAAATTTTTTTAGATTTTTTCTAACTTTTTTCTATTTTTCCACTTTTGTAAGAGGAATCATATAATATCTTTCATTTTCAAGGTTCAGTTTCTCTACACTGCCGTTATGAAAAGCCAGCACATCTATGAACTGCATCAGTGCTTTTGCATGCAGTTTTGTATCACACAGAACACTTCCGAGGATCTTATCTTCATCCACCAGTTCGCGTACTTCTTCGATTCCGTCGATTCCGACCACCTGCACTTCGGTGCATCCTTTTTCTTCGAGTGCTTCCCAGGCTCCCAGTGCCATGTCATCATTATTGCTGATGATCACTTCAATCTGGTTCGGATACTCTTTCATCCACTGCCGTACGATCACGTTCGCCTGATTTTTTTCCCAGTTTCCGGTGCTGCCTGCGATCTGCTGCGTCGGGATTTTTTTGTTTTCCAGCTCTTTCAGCACCCACTCTGAACGGATCAGCGTGTCCTGATGACCGGACTCTCCTTCCAGCATGGCAAACTGTATGACGCCGTCACCATTCCGGTCGATTTTACTGCGGTTTTTTTCCAGTGCATCTGCAATTACATCTGCCTGCAAAATAGCAGACTGTTTTGCATCCGATCCTTCATAATAAATCTGATCACTCCGGAAAATGTCTTCCCGCACCGGCTCTCTGTTGAAAAATACAACCGGAATATCCGCCTGCGTCGCTTTGTCGATGATCACAGCCGCATTGGTGCGATCCACGATATTGACCAGCAGAAGATCATAGTCCAGACTGATGAACTGATCGATCTGGTCGTTCTGCTCCTGCTGACTGCCCCTTGCATCGGCGATCTTTTTGCGGATCTCCACGCCTGGATGGTCTTTTTCGTACTGAAAAATTTCATCCTCGAGATAACCGCAGATCTTGCTGACATAAACATCTTCTTCGTTGTATACAGCCACCCCGATCTTGACCTGCTTTTTGCTGTTCTCACTCTCCGCTGTCTTTGTACATCCAAAGACCAGCATGCACAGACCAAGTACTGCGATGGCTGCCTGCAGTTCCTTTTTTGACCCCATTTGTTTTTGCCTCCTTCTTCCACCTTGTAAAGCGGACATTAACTCCTGCGATTTTATCAATAGATTGGAAACAGAAAATCATACTTTTCTTTTATATTGTCCTGCGTGATCCACTCGCATTTTGTCTTTGTGAGATGATCCACTTTCTTTCCTTCTATGGAGTAAACAGCAGACTTCACTGCATAAATCCCGAAAGAATACATGCTGTATGCCATAACGCCTTCCACTTTCCCTTCCCGGATCCCCTGCAATACCTCATCGGAATAACCGATCCCATAAATGACCTGGTTTTTGCTTTTCAGATAGTCTGCCGTCTCTTCTGTAATCTTTGGAGAACTGCAGATAAACACAGCCTGCTGCTTCCTGTCCCGATATTTTGCAAGATTTGGAAGTGTCATTTTCTTTTTCTCGATTGCAATCCCCTGGTTCTGAAATGTTTCCTGAAAGATTGTCCACATTCGCTCCGACATTTCTTTCTCATCCGTTAAATATACCACCGGCTCTTCTTCCTGACGCTTCTGATGGATTTTTTCTGCCAGACATTCTGCCATATCCTGCACATCAAACCAGACACGGATCGTTTTTTCTTCTGTTCCGCCCGGATTCACCAGGATCAGCGGGATTTTCTTCTTTTCTGACTGCAGATAAGAGAGAATCTGTTCTTCTTTTTCTGAAAACACGATCAATGCCTGAGAGCCGTTTTTGATCTCACGGTCTATGTACTCTTTGATCGTGTCATAATCTTCCTCTATCTCCAGATACTCGACATCCACACGCTTTGCATTTGCTGCTTCCTCAATACCTCTTTTAAAATCTTCTACCTGACTGTTTTTTCTCTTGATCCCGATCACAGAAATCTTTGTGATATCTCTTTTCGTCTCTCCGCCAAACAAATTTGAATACGAGAGAAACATAAAAACAACCATCAGAATCCCCACGCACACAATACCGATTTTCTTTGCCCTTCTCATTCTTTCTTTTCTCCATACATAATTGCCGGAAGATGCAGCAGGATTTCTGTTCCCTCATCTTCCTCTGAAATGATCTGTACCCCGTATTCTTTTCCAAAGTGCAGCTGAATCCTCTCGTGTACGTTTCGTACACCAATGCCGTTTCCTTTTGCCGTCTTTAATTCTTTCGTGTAATCCAGAAGTGCCTCTGCCTGTTCTTTTGACATCCCCATACCGTTGTCTTTCACAGAAATGTAGAGATCCCCGTCTTTTGTATAGGCATGAATCACGATCTCACCATCGCCGTACATCCCTTCCAGTCCGTGATAAAGTGCATTTTCCACAATTGGCTGAACGATCAGTTTAATGACCTGAAAACATTCTGTGCCAGGATCTTTTTCAATCCGGTACGTAAACTGATCTTTTGCACGAAGTGACTGGATCATCAGATAATTCCTTGCATGTTCCAGTTCATCTGCTACCGTGATGATATTTTTTCCTTTGCTGAGGCTGATACGCAGAAATCTTGCCAGTGCCGTAACCATGCCTGCGGCATCTTCTTTTCGGTTTTCCTCGATCATCCACACTACAATGTCCAGCGTATTGTAAAGAAAATGTGGTGTAATCTGTGCCTGAAGACTGTCCAGTTCACTCTTTCTTTTGGCTTCCTGCTCCTGGATCACTTCCCGCATCAGTTTTTTGATCCTGACTGTCATCTTCTGAATAGAGCGTCCCAGATGATACACTTCAAAACTTCCGGCAGTATGGACTTTGATATCCAGCTCTCCGGCTGAAATTCGTTTGACATCTTCCTCCAGGTTGCAGATCGGTCTTGTCAGCACCATTGAAATATACGATCCGACAACCTGGAAAAACAGAACTACCTGACAGATGACCGCCAGCACAAAAAAAGTACTTTTGATCCCATAACTTCTAAGTTCTTCTTTCCCGATCACACGAATGATCTTCCATCCGGTGTATCCCACCGTCTTGACACTGCAGAACACCTGCTGTTTCCCGATTTCTGTTTCATAGGATCCATCCTGATATTCAGCCAGTGTTTCTGGCGGTTTTTCTATAATCCCACTGTTTACAAGGGCGTGCCTGGGATGGTAGATCAGTTCTCCGTTTGAATCCATAAGAAAAGAATACTGGTTCATATCATCTGTTGAGTTCCTGAAAACTTCAGATAATGCACTGTATTTTATATTGATGAGCAGCACTCCGCTCAGCACCTGATTTCCGTGCGTGATCTGCACAAAACGGCTCATCGGGATCACCCACGGAAAACTGCTGTTATGTTCAAAGCAATCCTGTATCTGCGGTCTGAAAAAATGAATGTTCTCACTTCGCTCAAGTGCACTGGAAAACCATTCTTCCTGCATAACATCTGAGGAAGCGGCAGATGACAGTGCCGGCATGACCTGCAAAAGTGTCCCATCCTCCTGAAACAGGGCAATGCTCTCCACATAATCTTTGTAGCCGTCATACATCGCCTGAAACATCTGTTCCATCTGTCCTCTGTCGTTTCCCTTGATGATATTATAATAAAGTGTATCTGATAGACGCATCATACTGTGCAGATACTGTGACATAGATACGTTGATCTGTTCTGCCAGCTCCTGATTATCCTGAACGATGATCTGTGCCTGCTTTTCCTGCTGAGACTTTGAGACAAAAAATCCTACAAAGACAGCGACAAGCAGCGTCAGCGTCAGAATGATCACATACAGAATATTCTGCATACTCTGTTTCGGCAGAAACTTCCGAAAGTCCTGTCTGATTTTCCCCCACATACAACCTCCCGTCTATTGCCCCTGTCTGCGGCACTGGATCGGGGACATTCCATATTTTTTCTTAAATACATGGCTGAAATATCCGGATTCCAGATAGCCCACTTTCTGGGCAACTACATAGATTTTTTCACTTGTCTCTTTTAAAAGCCGCATGGCTTCTTTCATTCTGGTGTCCGTCAGATACTCTACGAAACTCATGCCGGTCTCTTTTTTGAACAAGCTGGAAAAATAGGTCTGTGTCAGTCCGACTTCAGCAGCAATCTTTTCCAGTCCGATATCCGGATCTCCGAACTCTTCCTGGATTTTCTGTTTTGCCTCTTCAATGATACCTTTCGCCTTGTTCTCACGTTCCCGCCCCTGGCTGGCATTTAAGCGGATGCACTGTTCTTCCAGCCATTCCATGAACGTATCCGCACTGGCATACTTCTGCATGATCTCCAGATAATTCGGAATCCCGTCAAAGACTTCTTCAATCTCAAGGTCCTGCTGTCTTGCAAAAACAAGAAGTGCATTGATGACGCTCATGCTGTACGCCTGATAACTGCTGCTGCTCATATCGGCTTTGATCAGATATTCTTTCATTTTTCTGATCACGGCATGAATATCTTCTTCTTTTCCGAATTTTACTGCCGTAAACAGCTTGTCCTGTGCTTTCTCATCAAACAACAGGATCACCTGCTCGGATTTGTCAATATCTTCCATATAAATGACATCTCCGTCCTGCGACATTTTGCGGTAGGAGAGTGCTTCTTTGGCTTCTTCAAAAGATTCTTTCACTTTGATCAGCTCATCTTTGATCTTTCCGACACCGATCGCTGCCTTGATCTTCATCACACGTTTGCTCTCTTTTGCAATATCATTGAGCTTTAAAAGAATCTTTTCCATTTCTTCCGGTTCATTCATACCAAACAGAATACATTCCCCGAGCGGATTGTAAAAAGCTTCATAATAAATATCATCCGATATGGAATTTCGGATCAGATTGCGGATGTAGATGGATGCCAGCTGGCTGTCCATGGTTTCTCCATGGTCTTTCTGCTCGATCTGATAAATCTGTGCCAGTGCCGTTGCCCAGTATTTATATTCTCCCATGCGGATCAGCCCTGTCTTTTTTTCTTCCTGAAGTGCTTTTGCCTTGATATTTCCAAGTACCAGCCGGTTCAGGAAATTTTCCCTTATGATCGGCTGATTTTCCAGATACAGGTTTCGAAGCTTCTGGATGCTCTGCTTTTCTTCCAGCTCGGTATCCATTTTGTCTTTGACTTTCTGAAGAACTTCTGACATTTCCCTGGCATTGATCGGCTTTAGAATATAATCCAAAACGCCATGGATCAGTGCTTCTTTTGCATACTGGAAATCATCATACCCGGAAATGATCACCAGCTTTATGTATGGATATTTTTCTTTGATCTTATGCATCAGTTCGATTCCGTCCATAAAGGGCATCCGGATATCGGTAAACACGATATCTACATCGTGATTTTCCAGAAATTCCAATACATCCAGTCCATTTAAGAATGCTCCGACTACCGAGAATCCGTACTTTTCCCAGTCCAGCGTTCTCTGTATGCTCCGCAAAACCTCCGGTTCATCATCTGCCAACACAACCCTGTAGTTCACTTTCTTTCACCTCTCCTTTTAGCTATCCATTCACTTTCATTCTCCAACCTGAAAGATATTTATTTTTCAACGTCCCATTCACCAGTTTTCCCCAGCCGAGCGGGTAACCATCCACACAGACCAACTGCCAGCCTTTCTCTTTTCCACACTCCAGATCCGAGACATCCACCGTTTCCCCCTTCAGATAACGGATCACTCGCTCATCCTCTGCCGGAAAATCAATACTGGAGGCAAATTCTTTTTTCTGTAATACCATCGCAAATGCCTGTGACGGCTCGAAGCGGTCTTTTCGTATCTCCCCAAGATAGAGTCCGTTTCGCACAAAGACCAGATTTTTTTTACCTTCCACACCTTCCGGGAGGTAATAGGCAAACCCTTTTCGCACCTCGATGCGTTTCCAGTCAACTTCTGCCTTTACATCGGCAAAAAAGCTCTCCAGAACGGCCCGTTCCTGTCTGGTGCATCCTGCCGCCTCATTTCTTTCCTTCTGATCTTTTCGTCCTTTTTTTGCTTTTTTCTTTTTCTTTTTTACATCATCATGATCCGATGGCTCTTCGTCTGCTTCCGAAATATATGCGGATGATTTTTCCGGTGAAACATCATCCATTTCCGGTGTCCGGCTCTTCTGCATCAGAGCCACAAAATGTCCCTCGCCGTCCATATGATGCGGCCAGATACGCACACATTTTTTCAGTTCCGGATTGCCGTCTGCAAGATCCGGTCTTCCCTCGGAAAATCCCTCGTATCCTTTCATCGGGATCAGCTGTATTTCAGGAAATTCACGCAGCACCCATGCGATGATCTGCTCATTCTCTTCCGGTGAAAAGGTACAGGTCGAATAGATCATCATGCCGCCCGGTTTCAGCATGGAGATCGCCTGTTTTACGATCTCTCTCTGCATTTTGGCACATTCCGGCGGTTTTTCTTCACTCCAGACGCGTGCCGCTTCCGGATTTTTACGGAACATGCCTTCCCCGGAACACGGGGCATCCACCAGGATTTTGTCAAAATACGCCGGAAACTGTTCGGCGATCTTTGCCGGCACTTCATTTAAAAGAAAGGAATTCGGAATCCCCATCACTTCAATGTTTTTCAGAAGTGCTTTCACCCTCGAAGCACTGATGTCATTTGCCACCAGAAGTCCTTCCCCAAACAGTTTTGCCCCCAGCTCCGTGGCTTTGCCGCCCGGAGCCGCACAGAGATCCAGTACACGCTCCCCCGGACCTACCGGGAGTCTTGAGGCAGTCGTCATCGCACTCGGCTCCTGAATATAATAAAGCCCTGCATAATAGTACGGGTGTCTGGTCGGTGCATCTTCCTCTTCATAATAAAATCCATTTTCCACCCACGGAATCTGTGTCAGATGAAAAGGCACCAGTTCTTTAAATTCTTCTACGGTGATCTTTGCTGTATTCACCCGCAGGCCATAATGACGCGGTTTTTCAAATCCAGCCAGAAAATCATCATACTCCTCACCCAAAATTGCTTTCATTTTTTTCTGAAATGCCTCCGGCAAATACATCCTTCTGTTCTCCTTCTTTTTTGTTTTTATCTTTTACTCTACACTTTTCAGTGACTCTACCATATCGATCTTTTTCAGTTTAAAATACATCACACCGTTTACCAGAATGGAAAATCCATAGGTGATCAGGGCGGATATCACATAACTGAACACGCTGATGTTCCGTCCGAACATACAGACATCCACTTCCACGGTCACAATGATAAAGCGGTGCAGCAGCATACCGAGGAATATTCCGAAAATACTTCCAAGGATCGTCAGCAGAATATTTTCCCGGTAAACGTAAGCTGATACTTCTTTGTCATAAAATCCAAGCACTTTGATGGTCGCAAGCTCCCGTTTACGTTCGTTGATGTTGATGTTATTGAGGTTGTACAATACCACAAATGCCAGCATACCCGCAGAAAGGATCAGCACACCGATCACGGAATCCAGTGCAGTCAGCATATTATCAAGCTGTTCTTTTGTGTTGCCCGTATAAGTGACACTCAGTGCCGCATCACATTTCATGGCACGTTCGCCTGCTTTTTCTGCGATGCTCTCATCCCGGTCTGTCACACGGTAGAGAATACTGTTGTACTGTGGTTTTTCTCCGTAAAGTTTCCGATACATATTCTCAGTCATATATGCAAAATGTGACATATAGTTTTCACATATTCTGTTGATCAAAATCTTTACACCGCTGTGTTCTCCTGTCATCTCCACAGAATCTCCTGCCGAAACGCCAAGCAGTTTTCCTGCTTTTTCGGTGAGGATCATACCCTGATCATCAAGCTCATAGGCTTCTTTTGTCGTTCTGCTGCGGAATTTCACAAACTCATCAATCGACACATCATCCGGCACGACCATCAGATAGACATCCAGTTTTTTGTCAGCGGACGCAAACTCTACCTTTTTCATGGATACTTCTGCAAACGCTTCCACGCTTCCGTCATCGGCAAGCTCCTGTTTCAGTTCGTCCTGCCCGCTCTGATCTGCATCTGCATCCAGAACAATCATGCCATCGTAAACCTGAATATCCTGATACTGCAGAATTGCCACATCCATAATGGAATCACGCAGTCCGAATCCAACCAGCAGAAGTCCCATACAGCCGCCGATTCCGATAATTGTCATGAAGAATCGTTTCTTATAACGGAACAGATTGCGTACGGTTGATTTCCAGGTAAAACTTAAATGTTTCCACAAAAACGGAATTTTCTCGATCCAGACACGTCTGCCCTGTTTTGGTGCAGGCGGACGCATCAGAACGGCCGGCCATGCATGAAGCTCACGTATGCATGCTTCCAGCGTCGCGATCATCGTACAGAAGATCGCCGCTCCGGCTGCGATAAGAGCAAATTTCATATTATATGGAATACATATCGTATTCATATGTAAATACATGATACCATAAGACCGGATAATAATATACGGTAATATTTTTTCCCCTGCCAGAACGCCAAGGACACTGCCGCCGACCGTCGCAAACAGTGCATACAGCAGATATTTTGCCGCAATGTCCACTTTGCTGTAGCCGAGTGCTTTCATCGTTCCGATCTGGGTACGCTCTTCTTCGACCATTCGCGTCATCGTGGTCAGGCTGATCAGGGCTGCCACTAGGAAGAAAAGAACAGGGAACACTTCCCCAATGCTCTTCATTCGTTCGGCATTATCTCCGTAATTGGTGTACTCCAGCAGATCACTGCGGTCTTCGACCGTCCATTCCGGTTCTTTGATATCATCCACTTCTTTTTGTGCGTCATCAATCTTCTTTTCCGCTTTTGCAATCTTTTTCTCTGCTTTTGCCTTTTTCTTTTCGTATTTACGTTCGCCTTTTGCAAGCTTTTTCTCATTTTTTGCGATCGTCGCTTTCGCATCTTCGATCTGTTTTTGTCCGTCTTCTAATTTCTGCTTTGCATCTTCAATCTGCCGTTTCCCATCGTCAAGCTGTGCCTGTGAGGCGTTTAACTGTGCTTTTTTTTCATTTAACTGGCTTCTCGCTGCACTTAACTGTGCCTCACCTTCTTTTAACTGTTGTTTTGACTGATCAATCTTCGCCTGATTTTCATCCAGTTTTTTCTGTGCCGCATCAAGTTGATTCTGTGCATCATTTAACTGCTTTTCCCCGGCTGTGATCTGTGCCCCGGCTGCATCAAGCTGCGTTTTTGTTGCATCAAGCTCTGCCTTTGCCTGCGTCAGCATTGCTTCCGGAACGCCCTGTTTTTTACTGTTTTCGTACTGGGCAAGATTTTCCTCATACTGAGCCACACCGTCCAGATACGTCTGCTTCTGCTGCTCAAAAGCTGCTTTCTGCTGTGCAAACGTCTTCTGATTTTTCTGTAAGCTCTTCAAACCATTTGCAAGCTCTTTTTCTCCTGTGGAAATCTGTTCTTCTGCAGATGCCTTCTGCTTCTGAAATTCACTCTCTTTTTCCGCCAGCTGATTTTCCGCACTCTGAAGCTGTGTGCGTCCGTCTGTGATCTGCTGCTGTGCATCGGCAAGTTCCCGCTCTTTCTCTGCCAGCTCTTTTTTGCCGTCATTTAATTCTTTCTCTTTATCGGCAAGCTCTGTTTTGCCGTCCTTCAGTTTCTTCTTTGCATCATCGATCTCTTTTTTCGCATCGGCAAGCTTCTGATCCGCCTCAGCCTTTTTGTCCGCCAGCTCTTTTCTGGCATCGCTCACTTTTTCCTGAGCTTCGTCTTTTATTTCTTCCTGACGCCTGGTACAACGCTCTTTTTCTATGCTTTCGACCTGTTCTTTTGCCTGTGCAACTGTTGTATCATAGGCATCCGTGTAGGCTGTCAGCTCTTTTGCACCTTTCACCTTCAGATAAATCTGCATATAGTAATCGGTCGTAAATGTTTCCTGCGGCACATAGACAAATCCTGCAATCTCACCGTTTCCGACATTGGTGCTGCCGCGGCTGAACGAAATATAGAGCGGGCTGCTGCAAAGTCCCGTGATCGTGAAGGTGTCCGATTTTAAAGTGGCATCCTCATCTTTTTCCAGCTCTTCGCTGATCCGGAAGGTATCGCCGATTTGATAGCCGTTGTGCTCTGCATACTGAACATCCATCAGACATTCGTCCTCTTTTGTCGGGTACTCGCCTTCTTCTATCGTCACCAGATTGCTTTTTTCCGGAATGGATAAGATACGCAGCACTTTCCGCTGTCCTTCTTCCCCTGTCAGCACATCTTTCAGACAGACACCTTCCGCCGTTTCAATGTCTTTTAAGTTCTGCAGTGCCTCCACATCGTCCCCCGTCACACCCATTGTGCCTGTGACCTGAATATCTGAGAGTTCTTTTGCATCAAAATAAGCATCCCCCGAATAACGCATATCCGGTGAGGAGGACTGAATACCGGAATAAAAAGCCGTTCCAAGTGCCACGATAAACAAAATCGATAAAAATCTCGGAAGACTTTTTCGAATCTCCATAAAAAATTCTTTTCGAAGTGCACGTTTTTTCATTCTATCACCACTCTATGTTTTCTATCGGTTCTGGATTTTCGTTCAGATACATTTTCGATACTTTTCCGTTTTTGATCTTGATCACACGATCCGCCATCGGCGTCAGTGCCGAATTGTGCGTGATGACGATCACGGTCATTTTTTTCTGCCGGCAGGTATCCTGCAAAAGCTTGAGGATCGCTTTACCGGTCTGATAATCCAGTGCTCCGGTCGGCTCATCGCAGAGCAGAAGCTTTGGATTTTTTGCAAGTGCCCTTGCAATGGAAACTCTCTGCTGCTCACCACCGGACAACTGTGCCGGGAAATTGTCGAGACGGTTTCCCAGTCCGACCTCTTTTAATACCTGCACCGCATCAAGCGGCTCCTTGCAGATCTGAAGTGCCAGCTCTACATTTTCCTTCGCTGTCAGGTTCGGCACCAGATTGTAAAACTGGAAAACAAATCCAATGTCATCCCTGCGATATCCGGTCAGCTTCCGCTGGGAATATTTGGCAATATTCTCTCCATCGACCAGCACATCCCCTGAAGTCACCGTATCCATTCCGCCAAGAATGTTCAGAACCGTTGTTTTTCCGGCACCGCTTGGCCCTACCACGACCACAAACTCTCCTTTGTCGATCGCAAATTCTATCTTGTCAACCGCACGGATCTCGACTTCACCCATCCGGTAGATCTTCGAAACATTTTTCAGTCTGACAAAATCTTTTTCAAAATCCTGATCTTTCGCCATCTTGCTTTCCTCCCCAACTTTTATTTGCAAACTTTATACACCTGTCATTTTAATAATCTTCTTCTCTATCGGATAAAGTGTGTTGCTACTCTTTCTTCGGTTTCCGGCAAGCCAAACTTCTCTTTTCCTAAGGCGATACTCTTCATCAGAAATACCATATTTCTTGCAAGTACACGCATGGTCTGTTTTCCTTCTTCGTCCATCTCTGCCTCGCCCTGTGCCCGTCCATGGATTGAATTCCAATACTGGCTGGAAGCAATCGGCATATTTGAGATAGTAAAATATTTATTCAATTCATCAAAGGTCGCAGAACATCCGCCTCGCCTTGCACAGACAACGCTTGCTCCTACTTTCATAGGTTGATCTTCTTTACTATTTTTCTTATCCCTGATCTCTAAATTTCATTTCACATCAAAAAATCATTTCTCTATATAAAATTATTCATCATCTTTAAGCATATAAAACAAATCTTGATATCCTGACTGCACAAGTAATTGTTTGAACCCAGAAAGCACTTCTTCTTTTGTGTAATTATTGTTCTCCAAAAATTCACTATCTTTTTCACTAAGATGTTGATAAAAAAGAGCTGCCGCCATGACCTCATCCTTGTTTGTATAGTCAATGTTATTTAAAAGAATATTCTCTGCTTCGTTAATCTGGCCTGAATCAATCATGTCAAGAAAACTTTGCAGTTTTTTACCAGATACTTCATATTTGTTTTCTTTTTCAATTTCAACAGAAACATACTTTTTTCCAAACACTAGAGAGAATAATACTCTTACCATTTCTTTTATTATTCGCATAATATAATCTTTTTCATCTGTGAAATCCATTCTTTCACCTCCTCAAATTCCGATTGTTCTGCCTTTCTTGTTCGAAAGTTTTTCGGCAAATATTTGTAGCATGAAGGATTGTTCCGCTTAAGTGACCCCCGGCAGGCCAGGATCTTTTGGCAATGTGCAAAATGAACAATTCCCAAGAAGGCACTTTTACGTGCCCTTCGGGGAATTCGTTCATTTGCTCATTCTAAAGTGCTGTTCCCTTCTTCGGGACAAAGAAACGGCTCATATCTGTATGCTCCAGCTCAAGCAGTGAAATTTTTTTGTCGATTCCTCCGGCATATCCTGTCAGGCTGCCATTTGTGCCAACCACACGATGACATGGAATGATAATGGAAATTTCATTATGTCCTACGGCACCGCCAACTGCCTGAGCAGACATGCGGGAAGTGTTTTTCGTTTCAGCTAGTTTACGTGCGATTTCTCCATACGTGATCGTCTGTCCATAGGGAATCTGTAATAAAATCTGCCACACTGCCTGTCTGAATGACGAGCCGGAAGGATGAAGCGGCGGAGTAAAGTTCGGTTCTTCACCGAAAAAATACATATCCAGCCATTTTATTGTCTCTGTAAGAATTTCCGTTTCCTGTGGAATATGCTCATCCGGAAGCGTATTTGCAAAATATTTCTGTCCTTCAAACCATAAACCGATAAGCCCGATTTCATCCGTTGCTAAAAGAATGTCGCCAATCGATGATTTATATTTACAAGTATATACCATATTTCTACCTCAAAAAAGCAACTCCTGAATCTGCATAAGATCATCCGCAAAGAAAATACCTTTCTGTCGTTCTTGATCGGACAGTCCCTTCTCAATCATATGATTTAATAATTCTTTTAAACTGTTATAGTAGCCGTTCAGGTTATAGAGAATACAGGGAGCATCCAGCTGCTTCAGCGATACTTTTGACATCACTTCTGTGATTTCCTCAAGAGTACCTGTTCCACCGGGAAATGCAATAAATGCATCGCCAAGTTCGATCATTTTGTTTTTGCGTTCTGACATATCTTTCGTCACGATCAGCTGTGTCAGTCCGTCGTGCTGCAGCTCTTTTTCAACAAAAAACTGCGGTTCAACGCCGATCGCTCTGCCGCCTGCATTCAGAACACTGTCCGCTAATGCCCCCATCAATCCGCTTTTTGAACCACCGTAAACCAGTGTGTTTCCGCTTTGCCCGATCCAGGCTCCAAGTTCTGTAACTGCCTTATGTAAAGCCGGATCATTGCCTTCATTTGCTCCAAGATATACTGTAATGTTCATAATTTCCTCCCAAAATGCTTCACTCTAAATATTACTTACAGACTTTATTTAGATTCGACAAACGAAAAATTTGCTCCTTTCATTTCATGCCTATCTTCTTTCCCTTCGGACAAAAAGCATCCCTCGCCTTCAGCTCGGTCAACTCCGATTGTTCTGCCTTTTCTGTTCGGAAGGTTTTTTCGGCAAATATTTGCGGCATGAAGGATCGTTCCGCTTAAGCGACCTCTGGCAGGCCAGGAGCTTTTCGCAATGTGCAAAATGAACAATTCCCTTTATTGTATAGCTGTTTTTTCATCTAAAATTTACTGTAACTTCATCGTTCTTTTTTATTCTTATTTTATGGTGAAAACATCTGTTTTTCAATATAAAAAATTATGAAATTTCTTTGGCTGCTTCTCTTTCTAATTGGCAGTTCAAAGCAAAACCGCCGCAGCCACCAGAAACTTCTTTCTGATGACCACAGCGGTTTATTTGCTGCATTTTTAAGATACTGTTTTTGTTATTTCACTCTTGTCAGATTCATTCGTTTCAGATAGCTCTGCGTCTCTGCCACAACTACTCCGCTCAGTGAGAGCAGTGCGATCAGGTTCGGGATCGCCATCAGTGCGTTAAAGATATCGGCGATCACCCATACTGCAGATACTGTGAAGTACGGTCCGATAAAGACTGCTGCTATGTACAGCCAGCGGAAGATCTTCAGGGCTGTTTTGTTGCTGCCGGAAAGATATGCCAGACATCTTTCACTGTAGTAGTCCCATCCGAGGATGGTGGTAAATGCGAAGAACACCAGACACATCATCAGCAGAAATGCACTGACCTGTGGTGCAAACGGAAGTCCATGCTGGAATGCATTTGTGGTAACTGCCACACCTTCCAGTCCGATATTCCAGGAACCGGTGATCACAATAGAAAGTCCGGTCATGGTACATACAACGATCGTATCGATAAAGGTACCGGTCATAGTAACCAGTCCCTGACGTGCCGGCTCTTTTGTCTGAGCGGCTGCCGCTGCGATCGGGGCACTTCCCAGTCCTGCCTCGTTTGAGAAGATACCTCTTGCGATACCTTTCTGCATTGCCACAATGATCGCTCCAAGTGCTCCGCCGGCTGCTGCACGCATACCAAAGGCACTGGATACGATTTCTGCAACCGCTGCCGGAATCTTACCGGCATTTAAGATCAGAAGCAGCAGGGAAATCGTAATATAGATAACTGCCATGAACGGCACAACGATCTCAGATACTTTTGCAATACGCTTCAATCCTCCGATAACAACCAGACCGACACAGACAGTCAGGATCAGTCCTGAGATCACAACGGCAATGGTATAATCTCTTCCCAGCAGACGAACCACATGCTGTGCATTCGGATCAAAAAAATTACCAACTGCACTTGTAATACCATTTACCTGTGTAAAGGTTCCGATACCAAACAGACCTACACCCATTCCGAAAAATGCAAAAATCTTTGCAAGCCAGGTCCATTTTTTACCCATACCATTTTCGATATAGTAAAACGGACCGCCAAGGATATGGCCATGTTTGTCCGTTGTACGGTATTTGATAGCGAGAAGACCTTCGGAATATTTCGTTGCCATACCAAACAGGGCTGCAATTTCCATCCAGAATAACGCTCCCGGTCCTCCGGCTACGATCGCAGTTGCCACGCCGACAATGTTTCCGGTACCGATGGTTGCGGAAAGTGCAGTACATAACGCTCCGAAACTTGTAACTTCTCCGTGACCGCTCTCTTCATTTTCAAACATGTACTTGAGTGCTTTTGGAAGTTTTGTGATTTGGATACCTTTCAGACGAATGGTAAGATAAATACCAGTCAAAAGAATTGCTACGATCAGTGGGACACCCCATACCAGATCATCAACGTACTTCAAAAAATTGTTTACTGCTGCTAACATTACTCTCTCTCCAATCTTGATAATTTATTGGCTGCTGCCAGAACACCCTCACAAAATCTGCCCCGTGACTATTTTCCATGTTGTCTGATACTGACACGGATCGATTCTTTGGGCTGTCCGAAAACAACAAAAGAGCTGATCATACAATCAGCCCTCCAAAGAGTAGAACATATTTAGACTTTTCTCTGTCCTTTTGCCTGAGAGATAAGCAGCAGATCTGCTGCCGTACACCTTCGGCGCCCGTTCTATGAGACTCTCCAGAGTACGCTGTGACTTTCTTCGACACAACGTGTTTTTATTTTAGCATACCTGAAGAGCCTCTGCAAGAAAAATTTATTCTTTTTTAATAATTCCATATATTTTTACAAGTTCCATCAGGATTTCCACGCTCTTATCCATTCCCTCAACTGTTATATGTTCATACGGTCCATGGAATGCATAGCCGCCGGTTCCGAGATTCGGGCACGGCAGTCCCATAAAACTCAGTCTTGCCCCATCCGTACCGCCGCGGATCGGCTGAACTTTCGGTGCAATACCCACGTTCTCACAGGCTTTTTTCGCATTCTCGATCAGATGATAACACGGGCGGATCTTCTCTGCCATGTTTCGATATTGTTCTTTGATCTGAAGATCAACCGTTCCCTCACCGTATTTCTGATTCATGACATCTGCGATTTCTTTCAGTTTCTGCTGTTTCTGTGCAAACTTGTCCGCATCGTGGTCACGCACAATGTAGATAAGTTCTGCCCTTTCGCAGCTGCCGCTGATTTTGATCAGATGATAAAATCCTTCGTACCCTTCTGTCTGCTCCGGTGTCTCTTCCTGAGGCAGCATCAGTTGGATCTCACATCCGACGGCTCCGGCATTGACCATGATGCCTTTGGCACTGCCCGGATGCACGTTGACCCCCTGAATCTTAAAAACAGCTTCGCAGGCATTGAAATTTTCGTATTCGATCTCGCCTTCCGCACCGCCGTCCACGGTATAGGCAAAATCTGCTGCAAATCCCTCTACATCAAAATAATCTGCTCCTCTGCCGATCTCTTCATCCGGTGTAAATGCAAGACGGATCTTTCCGTGCGGCACATTGCTGCACAGAATATTTTCTGCCATCGTCATAATCTCTGCGATTCCGGCTTTGTCATCTGCTCCGAGGATTGTCGTTCCGTCTGACGTGATCAGCGTACGCCCCTTCAGATTTTTCAGATGCGGAAAAAGTACGGTATCTAAAACTCTGCCGCCTTCATCAAAAACAAGATTCTGTCCGTCATAATTTTCATGAAGAACCGGATGGATCGGATTTTCCGTAAATTCTGAAACGGTGTCCATATGTGCGATAAATCCAAGAGATGGACTGTTCTCATAACCTTCCGTTGCCGGAATTGTTCCATAGACATAGCATTTTCCGTCAACGGCTGCATCCTCGATGCCCAGTTCCTTCATTTCTCCCACCAGACGCTCTGCCAGTTCAAACTGACAGGAACTGCTCGGTGTTTCCATATTTTCTTCGCTGCTCGGTGTTTTTACTTTGACATATTCCAACAATCTTTCATATGCACGCATGATTTCTGCCTCCTGATCCTTTCTCAGATACCAGAAGCCGGAATTCTTCCGACCATGGTATCTTTTCTTATCAGATATTATAGTCCTCTTTGACAGCCAGGGCAACTTGAATTTATAACTGAGGTCTGTCATTTAATTCATATGCGAGACTGCTGCTCTTCTTTAACACTTCCTGCTTTTTATTCCGGATCCAGGCACGCCGCCTGCTCTGATCACTGCCCTGCACTTTTTCTGCCTGACTTAAGATTTCTTCGTACTCGTCATATAATTCTTTCGCATAAATATCACAGGAAATGGCTTTTTCCATATTGATAAAGCTTTCTTCATAATTTTCTTTTTCCAGAGCACCATATGCCAGATATTGATAAACTTCTGCCAGATGTGTATTGTGCGTGAGGATCTGCTCTGCCGCCGAAGTTGCTTCCTCTGCACTCCGACTTCCTTCCATCACCGCAAGCTGTGCCGGCGTATAAGCACCATAAAAACTCAGTGCCTTCTGATGTTCTCCGACATAATCAAGCAGGAACGGTATGCAGAAATAAATACAGCCCACACTTATAACTGTCAGAAAAATACAGTCTTCGATTTTTGTCTTTTTCTTTAAACTACCCTCTGCTTTACCGTAATCCAGACACAGAAGTCCCAAAAGCCCGATCGCAGTAAACTGCAGATCAAAATCAACCAGCATATGCAGCATGATAAGAAGCAAAATCTGTTTCTGCATACTGCTCTGACTGCCTTTTAAGAGCTGACGCAGCATCACAGCCGCAAACAGAACAGCCGGAAGAATACCCAGATCCAACGCAGCCTGTAACCAGTCGTTATGCACAAAGAGCGTCTTATAAACTCCGGTCTGCATCCGTCCTTGAACATAAGCATAGCCATGGTAACCCATTCCAAACGGATACTTTGCGATCATTTTTAATGCATCCAGATCATAAAGAATACGTCCTTTCCAGGTACTGGAATAGCGGAACACTGTGAAAATCCTGCCGATATTCTGCTCACCTGCCCCGTTTGTCACAACCATAACAACTGCAAGTAGTGCAAACACAGCGACAATGCAAAAAATCCCGTATTTCTTTGCTTTTTGTGACGACAGATGCCGGATAAACCAGATCAGATATCCGAAAAACAGAAGCATCACGCCGCGGCTCCCAGTCAGAAGCAATCCTGCCAAAAGTACAATTCCTTCCAGAATCTGCATTTTGTCTCTTTTGATGCCCGATTCCTGTTCTCTGCTTTTGTTTTCGATCCATCGATTGCAGATCACAACCAATCCTGCCAGCAGATAGAGTGCACAGGTATTAGAATACTGGAAAAATCCGCCAAGACGCCCGGCCTGCCAGAGCTGCTCTTTCAGAGCCGAAAATGGCAGTGCCAGAATCCCGGCCAGTACCATAAAGCAGCCGATGTGTGCGATATAGCCTGTTGCTTTCTGTCTGGTTTCATCCGAAAACTGCATGAAAAACAGATAGCCAAGAGGCAGTGGCAGCATTTTGATCACGCCCACAAAAGCCATTGCCCGATCGATTGCATAAAAACAGGTAATACCGAACCATAAAAACACAGACAGCAACACTGCCAGCTGTTTTTTCCCTTTGATCTGAAATGAATATCTTACGCGGCAGACGATAAGCAGTATACCAAGCACTGCCGCAAGCATCGCTCCTGAAAATTCATAGGATCTGCAGCAGAAGTGCCAGTACCAGTAAGAATGCTGTTTTCTTCATCGTGTGTCCTCCCTTGTTTTTTATATTTATTATAATCTGACTCACATATAAAAATCAACGCTTATATTGGTAATTTTTACAAATTATTGTCTGTTTTTAAAATTTACAGTGGTAGTTTTTTTTGTTTTCGACTATAATAGACAGGAAAATATATTTGAAGCGATACAGCGTTATCACTGTATCAGAATGGAGGACAAAATGGAAATCGTATGCTTAGACCTGGAAGGTGTACTGGTACCGGAAATCTGGATTGCTTTTGCAGAAGAAACAGGCATCCCGGAATTAAAGAAAACCACCAGAGACGAACCGGACTACGATAAACTGATGAAATATCGTCTTAATATTTTAAAAGAACATAATCTGGGACTGAAAGAAATCCAGGAAACCATCGCCAAAATCGATCCGCTCCCGGGAGCAAAAGAATTTCTGGATAAATTAAGAGAACTGACACAGGTTATCATTATCAGCGATACTTTCTCACAGTTCGCAGGTCCGCTGATGAAAAAGCTGGGTTATCCGACTATTTTCTGCAACTCTCTTGTCGTTGCTGACAACGGAGAAATCGTTGATTTCAAAATGCGTTGTGAGAAATCCAAATACACAACCGTCAAAGCTCTGCAGTCCATCGGTTATGACACCATCGCAAGCGGCGACAGCCATAACGACCTTGGCATGATCCAGGCAAGTAAGGCAGGCTTCTTATTCAGAAGTACCGATGCAATCAAAGCAGAATATCCACAGCTGCCGGCATTTGAGACCTATGATGAACTTTATGATGCAATTAAGAAAGTGATCGAGGGATAAGGCGGAGGTTTGTGTAAATGTGCAAATGAACAGCCATAGTTTTTAAAAACACTTCATATCATATTTTACCTGACGGAACTCGGTTACAGCCTGCAGCCGATTTGGGATGCGATGAAAACCTGGAGCGAAAATTGTAAAGAACTGGTTCAGAAGGGATAAATAAAGATGCTCCTTTTCAGGAAGACAAGCAAAGCAAACTTGTGACCTGAGAAGGAGCACATTTTTTTATAAAAAAAATACAAGTCAAACGCACGTGAGACTTGATATGTTATTCTGATCCGTTTTGCTGACATTTATCTAACAGAATCGCTTTGCATCTCGCGGAGCGTTTATTTTGAGCAACAAAAAAAGCGGGTGATGGGAATCGAACCCACGTATCCAGCTTGGAAGGCTGGTGTTCTACCATTGAACTACACCCGCATCTCTCAATGCACTGCCTATAATAGCATAGCTTTCACAGAAATGCAAGAGAAATTTTTTATTTTTTTAAACTTTTTTTGTAATCCTTCTTTTGTCACTTTGGACATTTTGGATAGCAGAATGTAAGTTTTTCTCTCGTTAAATTCTTGACACAGAGATTGGAAAAGGCTAGGATATTCTGTATACCCTATAACTATTTTCATTCTATGTGAACTACCCATTGTCTAAAGCCAATGGGCTTCCTGCTTCGCAGACCTCGTAACCTACTATCTCCACAGGCGTTCATTCGGGCAGTCCCTGCCCTATATTGTTATTGTTATTTTTATGCTATTTGTCTTAATCCTTCTTCCAGTATATTTTTTGCTGCGTTGATATCCCTGTCATGATTTGTTCCACAGACAGGACATGTCCATTCCCTTACTGATAGATTTTTTGTCT